>Ga0209024_1000146_pt1 | contig 138342 bp, 128 predicted proteins | sample AutmiccommunBRH5_FD_187380 | JGI IMG/M metagenome (GOLD analysis project Ga0209024, IMG submission 187380) | Deep subsurface microbial communities from Mt. Terri, Switzerland - Autotrophic microbial communities BRH/5 (SPAdes) (version 2) | ecosystem: Environmental > Aquatic > Deep subsurface >...
ACCCCGATGAGGGGAGTGAAACAGATCCTGAAACCGGATGCCTACAAGCTGATGGAGCCCTTAGGGGTGACATCGTACCTTTTGTATAATGGGTCAGCGACTTAGTGTTGCGTGCAAGCTTAAGCCGTTAGGTGTAGGCACAGCGAAAGCGAGTCTGAATAGGGCGATTGAGTACGTAGCATTAGACCCGAAGGCAAGTGATCTAGGTATGGGCAGGCTGAAGGTGCGGTAACACGCACTGGAGGGCCGAACCGTTGAGCGTTGAAAAGCTCTCGGATGACCTGTGCCTAGGGGTGAAAGGCCAATCAAACTTGCTGATAGCTGGTTCTCCGCGAAATCTATTTAGGTAGAGCGTCACGATTAGACTCTGGGGGGTAGAGCACTGAATGGGCTAGGGGATCTCACCGATTTACCAAACCTTCTCAAACTCCGAATACCCAGAAGTTATGCGTGGCAGACACACGGCGGGTGCTAACGTCCGTCGTGAAAAGGGAAACAACCCAGACCGCCAATTAAGGCCCCTAAGTAATAGCTAAGTGCGAAACGATGTGGGGGTGCTGAGACAATCAGGAGGTTGGCTTAGAAGCAGCCATCCTTTAAAGAAAGCGTAACAGCTCACTGATCTAGCGCCTCTGCGCGGAAAATGTAACGGGACTAAAGTTATTCGCCGAAATTGCGGACTCGAAAGAGTGGTAGCGGAGCGTTCCGTAAGCCTGCGAAGGTGAACCGTGAGGTTTGCTGGAGGTATCGGAAGTGAGAATGCTGACATGAGTAGCGACAAAGCGGGTGAGAGACCCGCTCGCCGAAAGACCAAGGGTTCCTGCGTAAAGCTAATCTGCGCAGGGTTAGCCGGCCCCTAAGGTAAGGCCGAAAGGCGTAGCCGATGGGAACCACGTTAATATTCGTGGGCCAAGGGATGAGTGACGGATTTCGAAAGTTGTAGACCCTTATTGGATTGGGTCTGCGGCCTGGAAGTTCCTGGAAATAGCCTCCCTATTAGACCGTACCCGAAACCGACACAGGTGGTCAGGTAGAGAATACCAAGGCGCTTGAGAGAACTATGTTGAAGGAACTCGGCAAATTACCTCCGTAACTTCGGGAGAAGGAGGCCTCACATTGGGCAACCAGTGCTGAGGGGCACAAAACTGGGGGTTGCGACTGTTTATCAAAAACACAGGGCTCTGCGAAGCCGCAAGGCGACGTATAGGGTCTGACGCCTGCCCGGTGCCGGAAGGTTAAAAGGAGAAGTGCAAGCTTTGAATTGAAGCCCCGGTGAACGGCGGCCGTAACTATAACGGTCCTAAGGTAGCGAAATTCCTTGTCGGGTAAGTTCCGACCTGCACGAATGGCGTAACGACTTCCCCACTGTCTCCAACATAGACTCAGCGAAATTGAATTCCCCGTGAAGATGCGGGGTACCCGCGGTCAGACGGAAAGACCCCGTGAACCTTTACTACAGCTTCACAGTGGCATTAAAGAACTTATGTGTAGGATAGGTGGGAGGCTTTGAAGCTTTGGCGCCAGCTGGAGTGGAGCCAACCTTGAAATACCACCCTTAATTTCTTTGATGTCTAACCGCGCCCCTGGATGGGGCCGGGACCCTGTGTGGCGGGTAGTTTGACTGGGGCGGTCGCCTCCCAAAGAGTAACGGAGGCGCGCGATGGTAGGCTCAGACCGGTCGGACATCGGTCGTTGAGTGCAATGGCATAAGCCTGCCTGACTGCGAGCTCGACGGAGCGAGCAGAGACGAAAGTCGGTCATAGTGATCCGGTGGTCCCGAATGGAAGGGCCATCGCTCAACGGATAAAAGGTACTCCGGGGATAACAGGCTGATGATGCCCAAGAGTCCATATCGACGGCATCGTTTGGCACCTCGATGTCGGCTCATCACATCCTGGGGCTGGAGCAGGTCCCAAGGGTTTGGCTGTTCGCCAATTAAAGTGGTACGTGAGCTGGGTTCAGAACGTCGCGAGACAGTTTGGTCCCTATCTGCCGTGGGTGTTGGAGACTTGAGAGGATTTGTCCCTAGTACGAGAGGACCGGGATGAACACACCTCTGGTGGACCTGTTGTGGCGCCAGCCGCATTGCAGGGTAGCTATGTGTGGACTAGATAACCGCTGAAAGCATCTAAGCGGGAAACTAACCTCAAAACCAGGTCTCCCTGAGAGCCGTGCAAGACCAGCACGTCGATAGGCCGGATGTGGAAGCGCTGCGAGGCGTGAAGCTAACCGGTACTAATTGCTCGATAGGCTTGATCGTGAAACTCGTGTGTAGTTGAAAGCGCATTTGCTTAAACTGCCACAGATCTCAACAAGACATATATTGGTTTCAAAGCTTGCAGAATTGTCTGAGTTCCGCCGACCCGGTGGTTATGGCAGGGGGTCCCCACCTGATCCCATCTCGAACTCAGTCGTTAAGCCCCCTTGCGCCGATGGTACTACGTCTCAAGGCGTGGGAGAGTAGGTCGCTGCCGGGTCCGCAGAGTTCAGACAAAGCAAGCAGCTTGCAGACATATCTTTCCTTTACGTGACAACTGCCGCATGCCGGCAGTTGATCCGGCTTAGCCTTTGGCTGGCCGGATTTGCATTTTGGGGCACACGTTCCTAAATGTACGACATACGTTTGACGCGGGATGGAGCAGCCCGGTAGCTCGTCAGGCTCATAACCTGAAGGTCGTAGGTTCAAATCCTACTCCCGCACCCAACTAAGCCCCCAGATCTTCGGATCCGGGGGTTTTTTTGTCATCTGGCGCAGGCATTCGGAAAAGCGCAGGAAGCCAGCGACGGAATACGGTCGTTCGGCCGTTCTACCGCCAGGTGAACAAGCAAGAGGGGCCGGTCATGCGGCGCATATTTTTCTGGACGCATTTTACGATTGGCCTTTCCGTGGGGCTCTTCATCCTGGTCATGGCGACCACTGGCGCGCTGTTGACCTATGAACGACAGGTTGTTGCGGTCGTACGTAATACTGCCGTACACGAGGCGCCGGGTGCGAAGCCGCTCAGCCTTGATACGCTGGCAGATGCGGCCGTCGCAGCGGGGGCCGTTCCGGGCAATGAAATGACAATCCCCCGCAACCGATCAGATGTGGTCAAGGTCGCGAAGGGGAGAAACGATACCGTTCTTCTTGATCCGTACACGGGAGAGGTTCTGCCGGATGCCAGCAAGGGCGTGAGAGCCTTTTTTTCGCGGGTTGAGGCCATCCATCGATGGTTCGCCTTCACCGGAAAGCGCACAAAGACTGGCGAGTTCATCAAGAACACGGCCAATGTGATCTTTGCTTTCATTCTGATCACCGGAGCTGTGCTCTGGTGGCCACGCAAATGGAAATGGCCGCTGGTCAAGATGCAGCTGTTCTTCCGGCGCGGCCTGCCGAATGCCAGGGCTCGGCACTATAACTGGCATCATGTTCTGGCAGCCTGGGCTTTCATTCCGTTGATGGTGATTGTGCTGACCGGGATCGTGTTTTCCTACAGCTGGGCGAACCGTCTGGTCTATGCGGCCTATGGAGAAGCGCCTCCGAAGCGGTCGAAGGCGCCCGCTGAGGACGTGATTGCGGATGCTCCGGTGATGCTGCCAATGTCGGTGGAGCCTGCGTCGCTGGACGAACTGGCCGGGCAGGTGACGGATACATTCGGTAACTGGCGCCGCCTGGCGATCACCCTACCGGCTGCCAATGCAGCGGAACTGAACGTGTCGGTCGACTGGGGCAATGGCCTTCAGGCTGGAAAGAAGCGGACCCTGAAACTCGCACGGGACGGCAGCGGCCTTATCGGGGAGCCGATGGCGAAAGTGGCCACTCCCGGATCGAGAGCCCGCGGTTTCATCCGCTATCTGCACACCGGCGAAGTCTTTGGCATCATCGGTCAGACGATTGCCGGGCTCGCGGCGCTCGCCGCATTGGTGCTGATCTATACGGGCCTGTCGCTGGGCATCCGCCGCCTGATCCGCATGCGCAAGTCTGCCAAAGCCTGATCGCTTAGCCGATCCGGATGGATTGGCGCGCAAGCCCCTCGAACGGGAAGTCCGTTTGCTTGTGCGTCAGCATGACGAGGGCGCGCGGAGCAGCCTGTGCCCATTGGTTCAGGTTGCCCGCAAGGCGACGGGCAAGGGCAGGTTCCAGCCCGGCAAAAGGCTCGTCCACAATCAGGATTTCCGGTGAGACCAGAAGGGCGCGCGCGAGGCCAATCCGGCGCAGTTCTCCGCCCGAGAAAGGCAGATTGCCCTCCTCGAACCGGATCGACAGCCCATCTTCCTTGGCTCTTACAAATTCGTCCGCGCACGCAAGACGTAGCGCAGTCCACATCTCTTCTTCTGTTGCCGCCGGCGCCGCCAGGCGCAGCTGGTCGGCCAGCGTTCCGGGCAGGAAAGCCGGGAATTGCGGGCTGATGGCCATATATTCCAGCACGCTGGCGATGCGTGTAGACTCTGCCGGCACGTCGCCATAGCGCAGCGTACCGGGCGTCACCGGATGCAGGCGCATCAGCGTTTCAGCGATTGTCGTCTTGCCGCTGCCGGAGGCGCCGATCACCTGCACCAGCATGCTGGGCGCAATCGTGAAACTTAAAGGACCGATCCGGGGGGCAGTCGGCGCAGCCTGAGCGGTGAGGCCGCTGGCGATGAGTGGAAAGACGCCGGAAATCTGCGCCGCCGTTTCGATGGGCGGATCCCAGTCCGCTTCGCGCTGGCTGAGGCGCTGGGCAAGATGTTCGGCTGCCACGCTGGAGCGGGCGCGTGCATCGAAGACTTTCAGCATCGCGCCGGTGGATTCAAACGCCGCCATCAGGGCGAGCGCTGCGCCGGTGGCCATGGCGATGCCGGACTGTGTTTCCGCCGCGCGCCAGAGCACGAGCAGGGCGAGCGCGAGGCCAATCGTGGCGGTGATCGCGCCAAGGTTCCGATAGGGGGCTTCGATGCCGTCGCGCGCCGTCATTTGCTGCTGCAGGCTTCGCTCCGTTGCGGCGCCTTCGCGGTCCAGTGCGCCGAGAATGTCCAGTTCGATGGCATTTTCGACGAGGCGGGATGCGCTCTCTCTGGCGGCTTCGGCCTGACGGGCGAGAGTTTTAGCGGCTTGATGGGACTGGCGCACGGCAAGCCATGGCAAGAGCCATCCGGAACAGAGGAAGGCGCCGAGCGCGATCAGGCCCGTCAGCCAGTCGCTGACAAAGACGAAGGCAAGCGCAACCAGCATGCCGGAGATCACAGCCGCCGCCGGGCTATAGACACGCAGGAATCCGGCTTCGGCAGCATCGACATCATCAATCAGCGCGCTGAGATCTTTGGCTGGCATCGAGGTGAAGCCGCGCTGGCTGGCGGCGCTGGCGGCGAACAAGTCTGGCCTCAGGCGCGCCGAGAGGCTGAGCGTGGCGTCATGGCCGACCAGCTGTTCGCCATAGCGCGTCAGCACGCGGGAGAAGGCTGCTCCGCGCACGCCGGCGCTTGGATAAAGATGGTTGAACACATAGCCCGCCCCCGACACGCCTGCGATGGCCGCAGCTGTCAGGAACCAGCCGGAGAGGCCCAACAGGATGACGCTGGAGGCGCCAGCCAAGGCGGAGAGGAGCAGGGCGAGACCGAAGCGGATCTTCGCGGGGCGGCCAAGGGCAGTCCACAGTTTCAGCATGCCGCCTCCTCCCGCGTGCGCTGGGGCTGAAGCGGGATGGCCTCATCCGAGGCGGCAATGAGCGGCTCTGAATGGCTGGCAATCAGGACGGTGCGTTCGGGTGCCAGCTCCTTCAGTTTGCGGAGGAAGTCTTCCTGCGCGTCCGGATCGAGGTGCGCGGTGGGTTCGTCCATCAGCAGGATCGGTGCGTCGCGCAGCAGGGCGCGGGCAAGGGCGATCCGCTGGCGCTGGCCGCCAGAAAGACCTGCGCCGAAGCGGGCGAGTTTCTGGTTCAGGCCGCCGCGGCTGTCACCTGCAAAGTCGAGAATGCCTGCCTGCCGGGCGGCTTCGGCGATGGCGTTCTCGTCTGCGTTTGGGCGGGCGATGGCGATGTTGTCCCGGATCGTGCCTTCCATCAGCCACGGCGTCTGGCCGATATAGGCGATGCTGTCGGCGAGGCTTTCGCCGGGCTGCAGGACATGGTCGCCGATACGGATCGTGCCGCTGGCGAGGCGGGCGCGGCCGATCAGGGAGAGCAGGATCGTGGATTTTCCGGAGCCGGACGGTCCCGCCAGTGTCGTGATCCGGCCTGGCTGGGCGTGAAAGCTGAGGCCGGAGACGACCGTCGCGCCATTGGCCCAGGCGAGCGAGACGTTTTCGAACGCGATCACAGGCGCCGCGCTTAGAACGGACAGGCGGGTCACCGGGTGGTCGTCGCTATGCTCCAGCCAGTCTGACAGCATCTCGGCGGCTGCGCTGGCATCGGCGCGGTCATGGTGCAGGCTGGAGAGTTTGCGGATGGGCGAGAAGAATTCCGGGGCGAGGATCAGCGCGGTCAGGCCTTCGGCCAGGGTTAGTGTCTCGCCCGTGCCGAATGGGAACACGCCGAGCAGCTTGAAGCCGATATAGACCGCGACCAGCGCAATCGACACGGACGCGAAGAATTCCAGTACGGCAGTCGACAGGAAAGCCACGCGCAGGATCGCCATTGTCCGGTCGCGCAGTTGAAGGGAGGCGTCTTGCAGGCTGTCGGTCTCCCGGCGGATGCCCCGGAAGGCGCGGATCAGGCCGGACTGCGCCGCGCGGGACTGGAACGCGCCGGAGAGTTCATCCATTGCGCCTTGCTGGGCCTTTGCTCGGCTGGCGGTCTCGCTGGCAGTCAGCCAGATGAAGAGCGGCAGGACAAGAACCGACACGATCAAAAGGACTGCGGACAGCCAGGTCTGCGTCGCCACCGCAACCAGTATGATCACTGGCCCGGCTACGGCGAGCCGCATGCCGGGCAGCCAGTGGGCGGCATAACCTTCCAGCTTGGCCGTCCGGTCTATGATCTGGGATGTGCGCGTGCCGGCATCTGCGCCGCCCAGCCATCCTGCGCCGGCCTTGGACAAGGCGGCGAACAGGTCTGCCCGCGCGGCAGTTACCATCGTCCGCCCGGCGCGCGCCAAGAGCAGGTCGCCCGTCCAATTGGCCAATCCCCGCACCAGGATACCTGCCGCCGCAATCGGTAGACCGGTGCCTGTTGGCTGTTCGTCCGCAATCGCGCTGACGCTGTGCCCGATCCCCCAGGCGATCGCAATCCAGCCGGAGATTGCGACGAGCTGGCAAAGGAACCCCAGATTGACCTCACGCTGCGCAGCTGCCGCCCAAGACCGGAGGGCGGCGCGCGTGTGAATTTTTGAAGTATTTTCAGTGGGTTCTGGCATAGCGGAGATTTGGGGCCTTTAAGTGTTATTATGCATGCGACTTTTTGTGCAATCGTTGGTATGAAGTGACGGGCATATGTGTGCGCCCATGATTACCAGAGACCGCGATTCCCATGCGGCCGGGAGACAACGAGCATGCCTGATCTATTTGTAGCCGACCTGTCGCGCTGGCAATTCGCGCTGACAGCCATGTACCACTTCCTGTTCGTACCGCTAACGCTTGGCCTGTCCATGCTGCTGGTGGTGATGGAAGGCGCGTATGTGATGACCGGAAAGGAAGTCTGGCGCCGCACCACGAAATTCTGGGGCACTCTGTTCGGCATCAACTTCGTGCTGGGTGTGGCAACCGGCATCACGATGGAATTCCAGTTCGGGATGAACTGGTCCTATTATTCTCACTATGTGGGCGACATTTTTGGCGCCCCATTAGCCATCGAAGGCCTGATGGCCTTCTTCCTCGAGGCCACGCTGGTCGGCCTCATGTTCTTTGGCTGGGACAAGCTGTCCCGCCCGGCGCACTGGATGGTCACCTTCCTCGTGGCGCTCGGCTCGAACCTGTCGGCGCTGTGGATCCTGATCGCCAATGGCTGGATGCAGAACCCTGTCGGGTCTGAGTTCAATCCGGACACGATGCGGATGGAAGTCACGGACTTCATGGCCGTTCTGTTCAATCCGGTGGCACAGGCAAAGTTCGTGCACACGGTCAGCGCCGGCTATGTCACTGCGTCGGTCTTCGTGCTCGGCATCTCGGCCTGGTATGTTCTGAAGAACCGCCACCTCGGGCTGGCCAAGCGCTCGATGGCTGTCGCGGCCAGCTTTGGCCTCCTGTCAGCGCTGTCGGTTGTCGTCCTCGGCGACGAGAGCGGCTACGCCTTGACCGACAACCAGAAGATGAAACTCGCCGCGCTGGAAGCCATGTGGGAAACAGAGCCTGCACCGGCTGGCCTGACGGCCTTCGGCATTCCGAACGCGAAAGAGCACAAGACCGACTTCGAAGTGAAAATTCCTTATGTTCTGGGCCTGATCGCGACACGTTCGCTTGATGGCAAGGTCGAAGGCATCCTGCCGCTCGTGGCGGTTGCTGAAGACCGGATCGAAAACGGTATCCGGGCCTACAAGGCGGTTGAAACGCTGAACAATGATCCGAATGACGTTCAGGCGCGCGAAATCTTCGAGCAGACCAAAACCGACCTCGGATATGGCCTGCTGCTGAAACGCTATGTCGACGATCCTGCCACGGCAGATCGTGCGACCATCGAGAAGGCGGCCTGGGATACGGTGCCGAATGTGGCGCTGTCCTTCTTCTCGTTCCGCATCATGGCGGGGCTGGGCTTCATCTTCATCGCGATGTTTGCTACGGCCTTCTATTTCGTCAGCCTCAAGCGGAACGTTCCGCGCTGGTTCCTGCGCTTGGCCTTGTTCGCCATTCCGTTCCCATGGATTGCGGCCGAGCTTGGCTGGGTCCTGGCAGAAGCTGGCCGCCAGCCCTGGGTGATCGACGGTGTGCTGCCGACCTTTATGGGTGTGTCCAGTCTGTCGGTAACGCAGGTGATCATCACGATGGCCGGCTTTACGCTGCTCTATGGCACGCTCGCCGTGATCGAGATCAGTCTGATGATCCGTGCCGTGAAGCTTGGTCCTGGTGCCCGTATCCTGCCGAAAGGCGTGGGGGGCGGCATGGCCGACACGATGAATGAACCCGTGCCGGCCAAGCCGCGCACCATCCAGTTTGACCAATAGGAGGGCCGAACCATGGAACTTCTTCTCGACTACGCGACGCTGAAAGTCCTCTGGTGGGGCCTCGTGGGCGTCCTGCTTATCGGCTACGCCCTGACCGACGGATATGATCTTGGCGTCGCCTCGCTGCTGCCTTTCGTGGCCAAGAATGACAAGGAACGCCGGTTGGTGATCAACTCGATCGGCCCGATGTGGGAAGGCCACCAGGTGTGGCTGATCACAGGCGGCGGCGCCCTGTTTGCTGCCTGGCCTTATGTTTATGCGATCAGTTTTTCCGGCTTCTATCTCGCCATGTTCGTGGTGTTGGCCGCGCTGATCCTGAGACCAGTTGGTTTCAAGTATCGATCAAAACGGGAAAGCACGACCTGGCGCACGTCCTGGGACTGGGCCTTGTTCGTTGGCGGGTTTGTCCCGGCACTGATATTCGGCGTTGCCCTCGGCAATGTGCTGCAAGGCGTCCCATTTGATATCGACCGCACGCTGCGGGCGACGTATGATGGCGGCCTGATCGGCTTGCTGAATCCCTTCGCCCTACTGTGCGGCCTTGCTTCGGTGGCCATGCTGGTAGCGCACGGCGCTTCCTGGCTGGTCGTGAAGCTTGAGCATGGGCCGGTCATGGACCGGGCCGCCGGGTTTGGGCAAGTGGCTGCCATCGCCGTCATCGTGCTCTACGCACTGGGCGGTATCTGGCTGGCCATGGGCGGCATGGGCTATCGCATTGTGACCGACATTGACCCGAACGGCGTCGCCAATCCGCTGCGCAAGGAAGTCGTGGTTGAGGCGGGTGCCTGGCTCGGCAATTATGGCAAGTATCCGTGGATGATCCTCGTTCCGGCGCTTGGCTTCATCGGTTCGGCCATTGCCTTTGTCGGCCTCAGGAAGAAGAGCGCGCTGTCGATGGTGGGGTCTGGTCTTGCGGCCACTGGTATCGTCGGCTCGGTCGGAACAGCTATGTTCCCGTTCATCCTGCCCAGCTCGATCAACCCGAATGCCAGCCTGACCGTGTGGGACAGCTCATCGAGCCATCTTACCCTGTTCATCATGCTGATTGTCACGGTCATCTTCGTGCCGACCATCCTGTTGTACACGGCCTGGGTCTACAAAGTGCTCTGGGGTCGGCTGACCACAGAAGAAGCCAATTCGGCCAGCACGTATTAAGCGGAAGGAAAACAGACATGTGGTATTTCAGCTGGATTCTCGGCCTCGGCCTTGCGCTGACCTTCGGCATTCTCAACGCCATGTGGAACGAAGTGTCCATGGGTGAAGCGGGTGAAAACGATCTGGAAATCGACTGATGTGGCAGGGTGGGAATAGCGCGCGCGGGGGCCAGGCATGAAAAAGGCCTTCGCCGCGTTTGGCTGGATATTCTTCGGACTGCTTATGGGCATTGGCCTGATGCGGTTCGTGTCCACTCAGAATGACCTGACCGAGCTGGCCGCAGAAACGGCCCGTCCGGAACGCACCGAAGATGGCCGGCTCGCGCTCTATTATACGGCGACCGACCGGGGCCATATCAGCACTGAGATGCTGGGCTTCCTGCAAAGCCTGCAAACGCTCAGCGCGGCGGTGGCGGATGAGGATCGCGAGACGATCCGCGATACGGCCGGCGCGCTGCGGCGCGGCAACGGGCAGGGCCAGGCCGTGCAGATGAAGAGCCCGGAAGGCTTCCGAACGCTCGGCTTCGCACTCCGTCAGGATTTCAGCGCGATTTCAGATATGGCCATGACAGCAGACATGGCCGAGATCGAACTCGCCATCAGCGGGGCGACGTCGAAATGCGTCGCCTGCCACGGCACTTACAAGGCGGTCGAGGTCGCGGCAGACTAGCAGGCGGTTGGAAGCGCGCGGTTCCGCTCAAGCCGTTCCAGCAGAACCGGCCCGTTCGAGATAATGTCCGCCAGTGTCACTTTATCCAGTTCTGAAAAGAAGCCGCGCAGCCCGGCCCGGAACAGTGTGCTGAGCTTGCAGACGCCGATCAGCGGGCACGTATTGGTCGCGGTATTGAAGCATTCCACAACTTCCAGATCGCCTTCGGTATGACGGACGACTTCGCCGATGATGATCTTTTCGGGCGGGCGGCCGAGTCGCACACCGCCGGCGCGGCCGCGAACATTTTCAAGATAGCCGAGCTGGCCGAGCTGGCGCGCCGCTTTCAGGAGGTGGGCTTTTGAAATGCCATGCGCTTCGGCAACATCCTGAATGCGCACCAGCTGGTTCGGGTGAAGCGCGCAGTACATCAGCGTTCGCAGCGCATAATTGGTGTAAGCGGTCAGGCGCAATTTCGGGTCTTCCTCCGGCCAGGTTCCCGCATGCGGTCCTGGATGCCATATTAAAGTGTCAATTTTACTACCACTAATGTCCAGTTGAGTGAGCGCTTGTCAATCCGGAACACTACGGAGAGGAATCAGGACTCCTAAATTATCTTTTGGTCAGACAGACAAAACATCAGAAAATCAGTCCACTTAGAGAGGGGGCGCACAGCCGGCATGTCGGCTGCGATAAACTTGGCCTATGGCAATTATCGGGAAAACGAATTTGAAAAGTATGATAGAGAATACCACATAAGTCTGATGCAGGGGCCCCGCAGCATGTGCCGGGCCTGACCAGCTGCCGCGAATTCAACATCACAAAAGGACTTGCACCCATGACATTGCGTATCGGAGACACTGCCCCGGATTTCACCGTCGCCACCTCGAAGGGAGATATTTCCTTTCACAAGTGGGCCGGTGACAGCTGGGTTTTCTTCTTCTCTCACCCCGCCGATTTCACACCCGTCTGCACGACAGAGATGGGCCGCACCGCTCAGCTCGCGGACAAATTCGCCGCTCGGAATGTGAAGCCGCTCGGCCTCTCCACCGACACGGTCGAAGAGCACCTCAAATGGATTGAGGACGTCAACGACACGCAGCACACGAATCTCCAGTTCCCGATCATCGCAGACAAGGACCTGAAGATCGCGAAGACCTATGACATGATCCACCCGGAGCAGAGCAATACCCAGGCCGTGCGGTCTGTCTTCATCATTGATCCCGACAAGAAGATCCGTCTGATGATGACGTATCCCATGAATGTCGGCCGGAATTTCGATGAAATCCTCCGCGTCATCGATGCGCTCCAGTCAGGCGACAAGAACAAGATCGCGACGCCGGCCGATTGGGTTCCCGGCAAGAAGGTGATCATTCCGCCGTCAATCAAGGATGAGGAAGCCAAGGGCCTGTTCCCGCAAGGCTGGGAGACGGTCCGGCCTTATCTGCGCCTGACAGAAGTCAAATCCTGATCCAATAATCAGCCAATGCTGCCTTCGCCCCCTGCGGGGCAGCTAGGATCGCGCGGGCGCTTGTCGTCCGCGCGATTTTCGTTTCATGCCTCGCCGAACAGGTCGCCCGTGGCTTCGTCACGGCTGTTTGCGAGGTCTTCCCCGAAATAGAAACAGGGGTGTTTCAGGCGCGAGAGGCCGATGCCGCGTTCGAAATGCACCCAGCCGCCATTCGGCATGCGCAGGCTGAGAATGGGCGCATCGCAGACCGGGCAGGCCGAGTGGAACGAACTTCCCTTCGGATCGTCACCCCGGCTCTCGACCGGCACCCAGCTCGGTGCCACCTGGACGTTTTCACCAGACGCCATGCGCCGGACATGCGCGCGTCGCCGAACCCATTTGATGCCCATGACAGCCTCCTGGCACTGGTCGTATCCAGAAAGGTGCCTCTGATTCGGTTAAGGTCGGTTAAGTGGCCCAGCGGCCATTTTTTAATCGCTCAATGCGCGATGATGCTTGCGCATCTGAAGGTGAGGTCTCATAGCCGAATTGGCAGGAAAGTTGCGACTATGATGCCAGAAATTCGCGTTTGGAGCGAATTGGTACAAATAGGTGAACTATCCCATGGGCAAGCAGGGCGAAATTCTCATCGTGGTGCATGGTCCGGGGCGCGGGCGGGATGTGCCGACTGGTGAAGTCTTCATGGCGCGCCTGCGGGAAGCTGATCCGGCCTTCGCTCATCGTTTCCGCTTCCATCCTACAGGCACCGGTAAGCCGGACCTTTCAGGCGTCGACTTGGTCGTATTTTGGCTCGGTGACCCCCTGAACGAAAAATATCCAGATTGTTTTGCGGAAGCCGTCGCGGTCGCTGACGCGGCGCGTCAAAGAGGCATCCCGCTGACAAATAGCCCCGAAAGTCTTTGCCTCACGTCTAAGACTCGCCAGTCAGCGGTCTGGCAGCAGGCGGGTGTGCCGTCGGCGCGGGCGAAGCTTGTCTACCGGCCGGAGGAGCTGGTGGGCGCCTGTCAGGAGCTAGGTGGCGCCTGTATCGTCCGGTCAAATGTGGAGCATGCCCAGCGGGATGTTCTGATCGTTCGTAACGCCGCCGATGCCCGGCGCGTGGCACAGAAATGTGCTTTCCCTGCGGCCGTGATCCAGCTGTTCGACATTCGCGCCGAGCATCGCGCTGCCGGTGTCGATCGGTCCAGCCTGTTCAGTCGCTACCATCACAAGGCCCGGGCTTTCGTCTTTGGTGATGCCGTGATGCGCAGCCATCTCTTCTTTGCGCCGGACACGGTGGTCGGCCTGTCGAATTGTCTCTTAAAGCGCGAGTCAGGCCCGCGACATAGCATGTTGCGCGCGCTCGGTTTCCGCCGAGATCTGTTAAAGGAGCTGATCCGCGCAGACATGGACTATTTTGAACGTGAGCCGCTATATGCGCAGACCTTAGCAGAGGCTGTCCGCGCACTGGGGCTCGACGTTGCAGCGGTGGATTATAGCCTCCGTCCGGATGGCAGTGTTATCCTGTGGGAGGCAAACCCCTATTTCTGTCTCCCGCGCGGTGAGGAAAGTGTGCTCAGTGCTGAACGCAATGCAGTGGAGCGGGTAAATGCCTCGCTCGACTGGATGGCCAACCAGCTGCGCGCGCGCGTTGAATACACTCACGAGCTGTCTGCTTGACGCCGGCGCGTTGCGCTGTCACATAAGATTGACGCCACAGACAAGAAACCGTTGACGAACAGACATATGGAAGGCTCAGCGGTACGGGGCGTTCCAATATGACTGGCGATCCTCAGCTTGTATATTCGCTTGAGATCAAGGTCCTCGACCTTGAGGCGAAGGTGGCGACTCTCGAAAAGACGCTCACCCGCCTGGCGCGCGAAGTCGGCGCGACCGAACAGACCAGCCTGCCAACAGATGTGCTTGACCAGATCGAGCGGGGTGAAAGCCCGGTCCGCGCGGTGCGCCAGTTCCGGCTCATGACCCAGAAGGAACTGGGCGAGCGCAGCGGCATAAGGGCCAATCATATCTCTGCCATTGAGCGCGGCATGCCCTATGGCCTGAAGACAGCAAAACGCCTTTCCAGCGCACTGGATGTCCCGGTCGGCCTGCTGACCTGACCCGTTTCCCCTACGCGGTACCCATGCGGCAGCCCTTGCCAAGGCCGCCGGGCCTGTCCCATTGAAAAGTCAGAAAACAGGGAGATGCCCATGCCGGGAACAAGCGTGCTGTCCGATATCCGAATTGCTGACATGACGACGGTGATCTTCGGGCCGTATTGCACCCAGACCCTGGCTGATATGGGCGCTGACGTGGTCAAGGTTGAGCCGGCCGGCGGCGACGATTTCCGCAATGTCGGCAAGCCTGCAAACAATCGGAACATGGGCCCGTGCCACATGACGATCAATCGCGGCAAGCGTTCGGTCGTGTGGGACATGAAATCCGACGAAGGCCAGGAAGCCGTCCGCCGTCTGATCGAGCGCAGCGATGTGTTCATCCACAATATCCGTCCGGATGCCGTGGCGCGGCTTGGCCTGACTTTCGAGGAAGTCAAAGCGATCAAGCCGGACATTGTCTACGTCCATTGCCTCGGCTTCGGCTCTGAGGGGCCTTATGCGGGGCGGCCGGCCTATGACGATCTGATCCAGGGCCTGTCGGCGGCGACGAGTCTGTTGCCGAAGGTCGACGGCAATCCGCGCCCGCGTTTCATTCCGACGGCCTTTGCTGACAAAGTCTCCGGCCTGCATGCCGTGTACGCGACGCTCGCGGCGCTGCGCCAGCGTGATCGGACGGGCGAGGCGGTGCATGTGGAAGTGCCGATGTTCGAATGCATCACGCATTTCCTGCTGGAGGAGCATTTCTACGAAGCCGTGTTCGATCCGCCGGTCGGGCCGTTCTGCTATCAGCGCCAGGTCGATCCCTGCCGCCAGCCGCTGCAGACCAAGGATGGCTGGATCGTTATCGCGCCTTATGTGGATGGCCGCTGGGTGAAGCTGTTCGAAGAGGTTCTGTCTGCGCCGGACGAGCTGAAAGACGAGCGCCTCGCCGACCGCCGGGGCCGCTACTATAATATGGACTATATGATGGAGCGGGTTCAGCACTATTTCCTGGACCAGACGACGGCGTACTGGCTCGAAGCGATGGCTGAAGCGGACATTCCGGCTGGCCCCGCGAATGATTTCCCCGACCTGCAGAACGATCCGCACCTCAAGGCCGTGGACTTTTTCCAGCACCGCGAGCATCCGACCGAGGGCGGATATTGGGAAACCCAGCCGCCGGTCCAGTTCGTTGGCCAGCAGAAGCGCGAGATCACGCCTGCCCCGAGCGTCGGAGAGCATACGGATGAAGTGCTGGCGGAACTCGGCCTTAAGAAGCCCTAAGCCGCGCCAATCCCCCGCGCCAAGGCATCCCAGGCGTCGCGGGCGTATTGCTTCGTCACGCGCGCACTTTGTACCCACATGAAGCCATGCGGTGCGCCGGGATAGACGTGCAGTTCCACCGGCACGCCTTTGGACATCAGGCGGCGGGCATATTCGAGGTTCTCTTCAGTGAAGAGGTCCATCGCTCCCGTCGCGATGAAGGCCGGCGGCAGGCCTGACAAGTCATCGGCACGCGCGGCGGCGGCATAGGGTGACACGTCATGGCTGCCGGGCGCTTCGCCGAGAAGCGCGGTCCAGCCGAACAGGTTCTTGGCCCGGTCCCAGACATATTCGCCGAACATGGGCGAGAGGTCTGCACGGATCGTGGTGCGATCATCCAGCATGGGGAAGATCAGTTGCTGGTGGCAGAAGCTGAATTCCTTCCGGTCGCGAACAAGCAGCGTCAGGCCTGCGGCGAGCCCGCCGCCCGCGCTTTCGCCCGCGACGGCGATTTTCGACGTGTCGACACCCAGCTGGTCGGCATGTTTGTAGATCCAGGCGAGGGCCGCATAGGCATCCTCGACATTGCCGGGAAAGCTCGTCTCCGGGGCGAGGCGATAGGCCGGGGCGACGACGACCGCATCCATGCCCTTGGCCCAGGCGCAGCATTGCGGCGCCATCGTCTCCGGGCTGCCCATGACATAGCCGCCGCCATGCAGGTGCAGGATGGCCGGGCGGTCTTTCCGGTCTGAGGGCGTGCGATAGATCTTCATCCGCACGTTCGGCTGGCCATTCTTGCCGGCGGCGAATTCCTGCACGATGGAGACTTCCGGCGGCAGCGGCGGCAACATGGCCAGCGACATCTCTTCGCGGCTTCTGCGGATCGCTGGCAGGTCTTCCTGCCTCAGGTCCATTGGCGGCATGGCCAGGAAGAAATCCCGCAGGTCGGGTTCGAGAAGATAGTCAGATGACATCACGGGCCTCCATCAACGCGGATGATTGAGCCTGTGGTGAAGCTCGAATGGTCTGAAGCAAGGTAGAGCGCGGCGGTGACGATCTCTTCCGGTCTGCCGGGGCGGCGCAGGGCATTGTCTGCTGTTTCGCGGGCTTCCTCGGTCCAGGCTTTGGAAATGTCGGTGAGGAACGGGCCGGCGGCGATACAGTTCACGCGCACTTCCGGGCCGTATTCGCGGGCCATCGAGGTGGTCATCGCGTTCAGCGCAGCCTTGGCGCCAGCATAGGGCACGACGCGCGGCATCGGCACCAGTGAGGCGATGGAGGAGATGTTGATGATACAGCCGCCGCCGGCCTTCTTCATGCGATCGCCAATGACGGAGGCGAGGCGGAACGGGCCTTTGAAGTTCAGGCTGACAATGCTGTCGAACAGGTTCTCGGGCACTTCGTGGCTGGGGATCATCGGCCCCATGCCGGCATTGTTGACGAGGATGTCGATGCGGCCAAACTCGGCATAGGCGGTCTCGATCAACCGGTCGATGTCTTCCCAGCGCCCGCAATGCGCCCCGATGGCGAGGGCGCGGCGGCCCATGGCGCGGACTTCTGCGGCGACCTCTTCACAGGCCTCGATCTTGCGGCTGGCGATGATCACGTCGGCGCCGCGCTCGGCGAAGGCCTTGACCATCTGGTAGCCGAGCCCCCGGCTGCCGCCGGTCACGAGGGCGACTTTGCCCTCCAGGCTGAACAATGGGTCTGTCATGTGCCTCTCCCTTTTTCTGCCAGTCTAGCGGCCTCGCCCTGCCGCGCCAGCTATACCGCGAGGTTATGGCGCCCTAGTGAAGGCCTAGAGAAACGCTTTCAGGTCCGCGACGAACTCGGTCAGCTTGTCATGGTGCAGCCAGTGGCCGGCATCCTTGTAGAGCTTCACTTTCGCATTCTGGAAATGCTCGATCCGGCCATCTTCGGCGGGGTTCGAGGCCCAGCTTTTCTCGCCATAGAGCAAGAGGGTCGGGCAGGTGATATTGGCCCACAGCTTCTCCAGCTCTTCCTGCGGCATGTCATACGGCGTCATGACGCGGAAATAATTGTCGAACTTCCACGACCACGTGCCGTCCTCATTCTGGCTGATGCCGTGAATGGTGAGGTGGCGGGCCTGTTCGCTGGTGAGATAGGCGTTCTCTTCCTTCATGCGGGTGTAGGCGTCTTCCAGCGAGGCATATTTGCGTGGCACGCGCCCGGCGGCGGCGCGTTTGCCGTCGATCCATTCCCGCATTCTCTGGTCTGGCGGCACGGCGGTGCGCTCTGCCATCATTTTCGGCGAGGGGCCGAGGCCCTCGATGGCGACCAGCTTTTTTACCATGTCCGGATAGATGCCGGCATAGCGCAGCGAGATATTGCCGCCATAGGAGTGCGCCACGATGTGGACCGGCCCGACATTCAGCTGGTGGATCAGCTGGGCGAGGTCATAGACATTGGCGCGCGGCGAATATTCGCCGTCCGAAGACCAGGCGCTGTCGCCATGACCGCGCAGGTCCGGCGCGATGATGTGCCAGTCATTGCGCAACTCCTGGGCCACCCAGTCCCAGTTGCGGCAATGATCGCGCCCGCCATGTAGCAGGATCAGCGTCGGGGCGCCTTCATTGCCCCAGTCGACATAATGAAGCCGCAGGCGCTGCGACATGAACGAGTGGGATGTGGGGCCTGTAATCATGGGGGCAGTTTCGTGCCGCCCGCCGGGCTTGTCCAGAGGCGCCGCCGGGGCAGGCCCCCACCAGCATATGCGGCGCCTGTGAGGGCGCTTGGGGGTGGGGCTTGGTTTTTGGAATGGCAGTGGGGGTTAGATTTCCGGCAGGGGTATTTCTAAGCCCTGTGCAACCGGGAACATAGGTAACATTTCAGACCGGGCAGATGGGTTACAGTTTTCATGGTGTGTTCCGTGGGCGGCCAGGCTTGATACGGTTCATGCGTTTCTTTCGGTCGATGTGTCCGAGCAGGATCGGACCGAAGTAGACTTCGTAATGATCTTGCCTGTCCGGAAGATGCCCACCCGCTCACCGGTAAGGACTTCGGAGATGAACGGTTCAGCGCCGCGCCACTTGATGGTTCCGGCTGTTCTGACTGCGCGGGTTTCAGTGGCGCCGGGATAGTCCGGAGGTCTCAGCTTGCCATCCCACGTGCGTTGACTTGGCGTATAGATCGCTGCGGGAGGTATCTGGCCAAGCGCCTCATGCGGGCGCTCATGATTGTAGGATTTCCGGAACCTTGCAAGGCGTGCGGCCTGAGCCCTGATTGTCCGTGAGGGTGGACTGGCCGCTTCGCGTTTCAGGGTCAGGTGCAGGCGCTCATGGCGTCCATTCTGCTGGGGCTTTCCAGGCGCGATCCGTTCAGGGAAAATGCCTATTTTCACAAAATTGACCGCCAGCCGGGACAAGCCACCAGCAGCAACAGACCCGAAAGGCGCGCCGTTGTCCGAACGTATGGCACCGGGCAGGCCGTGCTCATGGAACGCCCTGGCCATCAGGGGCCAGATCACAGCAAGGTGCGGCGGAAAGCCGGGCGGGGGATGCAGCAGTGACATTGCCTGCGATCATAAATCCGGACACGGAAGTGTCGGATGGATTTATTTTTGCGGCAATGGGGACAGCAGATCTCGGGGTGTGATGCGTGGGATAAGCGGGATGGCCTTCCCGCGCTGCCGCCATATATAGTCATCTGATACGAGACACACGCGAGGAGACCGCATGCAGCCGGTCAGTTTCAAGGGATTTGCCGGCGCGGCGCTGAAGGGCGATGCCTTCGGATCGCCGGATGACCCGCCCGTGCTGCTGATCCATGGCGGCGCGCAGACCCGTGCGGTGTGGAACGATGTGGCCGATGCGCTGGTGAAAGCCGGGCGGCATGTCATCCGGATCGACCTGCGCGGCCATGGCGAGAGCGACTGGCCGGCCGACGGGCGCTATGAATTCGACGCCTATGTCGAGGATTTGCGGGCTGTTCTGGCGCAGATGGCGTCGCGTCCTGTGGTTGTGGCGGCCTCGCTCGGCGGCTGGGCGGCGACGGCGGCGCTGGGTGAGGAGGGCGCGCACCTGGCGGCGGGCCTCGTCCTGATCGATGCCGTTCCCGACATGGATTTCGACGCGGCCTGTCTGCCAAGTGTCGGTGACGGTGATCGTCCAAGCTTCGATCCGGGCTTTGCGAAGGCGTTTGACCCCGACAAAGCGGTGCCACGTGTGGCCAGCGCGGCGGAGCATATCAAGGTGCCCGTCCTGTTCGTGCGCGGGGCTGAGAGCGAGCTCTCCGGCGCCGATGAGACGAACCGCTTTCTCGGCCGTTTCGAGAATGTCGAATATGCCGAGATCCGGGAGGCGGGCCAGATGGTGGCCGCCGAGCGCGCCGACATGTTCAGCGCGACGCTGCTCGATTTCCTCGAACGCAAGGTGCCGCGCTTTGCGCCGGAATACCGGCAGGGCTCTGATGCCCGCACATTGCGCGATGCGCTCGGGTGCTTTGCGACCGGGGTGACGGTGGTGACGGCGCTGGATGCGGAGGGCCAGCCTGTGGGCCTGACGGCGAACTCGTTCACGTCGGTCTCGCTCGACCCGCCTCTTCTGCTGGTCTGTATCGCGAAAACGGCGGGCAGCCTCGCGGCGCTGGAGGCGGCGGAGAATTTTGCCGTCAACGTGCTGCACATCGGCCAGCAGCCGACCTCGAACCTGTTCGCGAAATCAGGCGAGGATCGCTTCTCGGAAACGCCCTGGCGCCGGGGGCACAATGACGCGCCGTTGCTGACCGGGGCGCTCGCCAATTTCGAGTGCAAGCGCCACGCGCTGCATGACGGCGGCGATCATGTCATCCTGGTCGGCGAAGTCGTCCGCGCCCGGTTTGAGCCCCGCCGTGACCCACTGCTCTACTTCCGCGGCAAATACCGCCGTTTGCATTTTGCCTGAGGGCGAGGTGTCGGAGTTTACTTGGCCCAGCACTTTTGCGGCGTGTCGTAGCCTGCACCGCATTTTGTCATGCTGCCATTGAGTATGCCCGCGTCGCTGAACAGTCTGGCCTTGAAGTCATCATCGTTCTCCGCAAGGTCTTTCAGGTAGCAGGCCGCTGGCTGGGTTTTGTCCGGGTTCTGAATTGTTCGGTAGATGTAGGCCTGCGCGGCTTGTCTCGTTTCCTTGCGCCAGTCCCCGTCGATGAAGCTGAGGTCTTTTTGAGGGTCACTGGTGCCGGCAAAGGCGGCCTGGAAGACGATTGCTTTTGACTCAGGCATGGCCGCTTCGCACCCGGCCTCTGTGGGGGGGGATGCCTCGGGTGGGGGCACGAAATACAAGGTAGAAGTATTTTTCTGGGAATTGAGCGGTTGGTTCTTCCCGGGGGGCGGTGCTGCCGCGTCAATGCTGAAGGTGACGATGATGGGAGCCGTGTTGGTGTCATTCGTGTCGGCGAACGCGACGGACTGGCTGCCCGGAGCATTGGCGCCGAATGTGATCACCGGCGAGCGGGACGGATAAGGTGAGTTGGCGTAGCTGATCGACACATCGTTCTCGGTCGTGCCAACGAGACGTGTGTTGAAGACGCCGGACCCGCCATTGATGGTGACCTCGTAAGTCGATCCCTTCTTCACGGCAGGCGTCAGATTTGCCGGTGTGATTGACATCGGCTGGACCCCTTCGGCCTTGCAGGCCTTGATCGCTGCGGCCGCGTCCACCGCGCTGGAGTGTGCAGCGACCCGCCCGACCAGCGTGGCGCGCTCTCCATCGTAGGTGCGCAAAGCGTCGTTCAGCGCTGTCTGTTTGTTGGACAGGTCCGTCATGGCTGCAGTGATTTTCTGGGCGTCAGTCGTGGAAATGGCCATCCCAACAAAACCTGACGGAGGCGTTGCTGCCGCCGGAGCCGCAGGGTTGGGAACCGCCGGTGCCGCTGGTGGAACCAGGCTCGACTGAAGCGACTTGAGGCTACCGGAGAATTCGCGGGCGACCTGAAGGACGGCCTCAGGCGATGGCTCACGCGCGGCGAGTTGTACGTTCACCATGGATTCTATCGACAGGGTATGGGCTGTAACTTGTGTGGCAGCCATGTCGATTGCAGACAGGAGTCCGTAGGCCGAGGATATGATCTCTGCCGTACCACTCAAGTGTGCCTGCGCCGCTTCGGCTTGCCCGGCCAGGGCTTGGATGTAGGCTTTCTGTTCGTCGGTCCACGGCAGACCGGATGCAGCCTTAAGCCGGGCGTCGTTGAGCAGATCGCTCGCAGCGGCGGAGACGTCGGCAGCCGAGGCGCCAAGTGTTCCGGCTTTGGCTTCCACATCATCGTATACGGTTTGTGGCATCGCAAAGGGTGCTGCCGACCACACGACGCAGGCCATCGCGTTGGTGCCGGCGAGGTAGATTGCCTGACGCGGACGGGACTGGGACAACATGGACAGGCCGAACGCACCGGCCGACACGCCGGTAAGCGCGGTGATGGCGCTGCTGCCACGGTCGCCCGTGATGCCATAGTAGGCTGCGACAGCGGACGTCGGCAGGGCGACCGCATACAGAGCGGTTTGCGAGTTCGCGACGGCGTTTGCCTTGCCCCGCCAGAGGTCGCCCTGATGGATGGCGTAATTCAGGCTGTCATTCAGGGCCTTGGCGCGTTCTGCGGGACCCGCGATCCCGGTCGAGATATTTGATTTCGGCGCCACATAGGGATTCACATTCGCGCAGCCGCTCAGGGCCAACAGCGCAGCGGGTAGCGATGCTTTCCAGCTATTCGTACGTTTCATCCTGTCCCCCGACAGCTCGCTCGAAATATCTGTTTCGATGTCGTAACAGATATACGAAACCATAGGGCGGGGCGGATTTCAATCAGGAATCGAAACAAAAGGCCGTCGATCCGGATAGATTCACGTCACAGGGGAATTCTAGCGAAAAGCTGTCTGGAGGCGGGAAATATCGTAGGGGCGTTCGCTGAGGGTTTCCTCGTCCCATTCGCTGCGCGGTTCGGCGAAGAAGTCTCCGCCATAGACGTGGATGGCGCCGGTCAGGCGGCTGAGCGGATTGGTGACGGAGTGGATGACGTCCTTGCCCAGAGGGGCGACGTCCCCGGCCAGAAGTGTCTTGGCGCCAGCCGCCTCGACGCGGGACGGGTCTTCTTTCACGCGGCGCCAGAAGATGTTGTCTTCCCTTCCGGCATAGATGCCGATGATCGCCCACATTTCATGATTATGCGGCATCAGCGTCTGGTGCGGACCCCAGACAATGTTGAGGATGGTGAGGTCGTTTGAGCGGTAGAGCGCGTCAATCGTGGGGCCGGTTGGCTCTCCCAGTGTTTTGAGGATGGCAGCAGGATTGTGGAAGGCGCTTTCGACGACTTCCATGGCGGTCTTGTGGGTCTTGTCCTCGGCCACGGCGCTGCGGCAATCGCTGATGAATGTGTGCAGATCGAACATGGTTTCACTCCCTTGGAGTGAGTGTCCGCCTGTGGGGCTGCGGCGTCAATCCTTGGGGTATTCGATCCGCCGGATGGCGCTGGCCAGCGCGGACGTAATGTCGATGGCATTGGTCTTGTGCGGCAGGGAGTTTGTCGTGACGATCTTGCCTGCCCCGGCGGCGATCAGCTTCTCATAGGCGTCGCCCGCGAAAATGCCGTGCACGGCGCAGCAGATGGGCCTTGTATTGCCCGCCTCGCACAGGGCGCGGATGAGTGTGGCAAGCGTGGTGCCGGACGAGATGATGTCATCCACGACCACGGGCGTATAGGCGCCGTGATTCAGTTCTTCCGGCATGTCGATGCGGACAGTCTTGTCGCCCAGCCGGGTCTTGTTGAACACGCTGAAGGGCGCGCCGCAGGCCTTCGCGATGGCGGCGACCCATTGCTCGCTTTCCTGATCCGGCCCGAACAGCATCGGGCGCTCGATATGTTCCTTGATCCACTGCGCGATGGGCGTGGTGGCATGTGCGAGTTCGCCCGGAATGGTGAAGACATCATCGAGGCTCGACAGGCGGTGCAGGTGGGCGTCGATGGTCGTCACCCAGGAGAGGTGCGCCGACAGCAGTGCACCGATATGCCGGGCACTGATGGACTCGCCGCGATGAAACGCAACATCCTGCCGGAAATACGGCATGTAGGGCGCGATCAGGCCGACAGACCGCGCGCCAAGGTCTTTCGCCGTCATCGCTGCAAACAGCATGGGCACCAGTTTCGGGTCTGGCCGGTCGAGACAGTCGACCAGCGCAATGTGGCGGCCTGTGGGCGGCGTCAGGAAGCGGATATAGGTCTCCCCGTCCGGAAATTTGTGGAATTCGATCTCGCCGATTTCCGCGCCCAGCGCGTGGGCGAGCGGGGCGGCGAGGTGGCCTGCGCCGGGCAGGCAGTAGAGAAGGTAGCGGCTCATCGGGTCAGCTCAATAATATCCGGGTTGGTTGTTACATAGTCGAGCACATAGGTCAGCTCGCCGATAGATTCGGTGTGCAGCGTATACAGAGGGTCGCCCTGTTGCACGCAGTCGCCGATATGGACATGCAGGTCGAGCCCAGCGGCCTTGTCGTCGGGCGCGCCGGCCAGTTTGGCGACGCGGGCGAGGCGCTGGTTATCTATGGCAGAGACGCGGCCGCTGCGGGTCGCGTTGACGGGGCGCTGGAACTTCGCGACCGGCGGCTCGAACACGCCGCCCTGCGCCTTGCAGATGGCTAGAAACTTGTCCCAGGCCTTTCCGCTGTCCAGTGTTTCGGCGGCGAGGGCTTCGCCTTCACCGGCGGCGGCCTTGCCGGTGAGCTCCAGCACGGCGCCGGCCAGACGGATGGCCTTGTCGCGCAAGTCCTGCGGCGCGTCGGGCGCGCGTTTCAGCACGGCCAGCACATCAAGCGCCTCGAGCGCCGGGCCGATGCCGCGCCCGATGGGCTGGGTGCCGTCGGTTATCTCGATGCGCAGGGCGAGACCGAACGTGCTGGCGACGGTGGTGAACAGGTCGGCCAGTTCCCGCGCCTGCTGGCTGTTGCGCACTTTGGCGGTGGGGCCGACCGGAATGTCGATCACGACATGCGTGGCGCCCGCAGCGATCTTCTTTGAAAGAACCGAGGCAACCAACGAACCGGCAGAGTCGAAGCTCAGTGCCCGTTCGATCCGGATGATGGCGCGGTCTGCGGGCGAGAAGTTCACGGCAGCGCCCCAGATGAAACAGCCGCCTTCGGCTTTGATCACGCGGCGAAGGTCAGCCTGGTCGAGATCGACGCGGGTCAGGGTTTCCATCGTGTCGGCGGTGCCTGCAGGCGATGTGATGGCGCGCGAGGAAGTTTTCGGGATGAGGAGGCCATTGGCGGCGACGATGGACACCACGATGGGGGTCGTGCGGTTCGCAGGCAGGCCGCCGACGCAATGCTTGTCGGCCACCGGTGTGACGCCCCAGTCGATCCGGTCACCGGTGTCGATCATAGCGCGCGTCAGCGAGATGACTTCCCGCGTGGCCAGCGGCCGGGCGGCGCAAGCGGTGACGAAAGCGGTCAGGTGGATGTCGGAATAGCGCTCATCGACAATGTCCTTCACGATGGCGCGGATCTGCGCTTCGGTCAGACCGTCCTCGAAGATGCGCTGCCGGACATAGGCAAGCGAAGCGGGCGGCGGGGTCTGTGTGATGCGGATCAGCGCGCCGTCTTCGAGGCCCAGTCTCTCCCATGCAGACTCTGTTATCCCTGCCGTGCCGACAGGCAGCCAGTCTTCCGTAACCTGATAAAGCGTCGCGACCACTGACTTGTCGCCATGGGTCAGCGTCACCTGGCTGTGCGGGCCGACGCCTTCGGAGCGGCAAACCGGACAGTCGGCGCGCACAAGCACAATTGCTTCGTGCTGGGTCAACAGGCCGAGGCGCTGTGTGCGCATCAGGTTGGGCGTGTCGTCTTTCATGCGAGGTCCAGTGTTTCGCCCTGCTCGGGAACGCGGCACGACCAGTCAAGCTCCTCGCTGATACGGTGACGCAACGTGTCGGACGCAGCCGGTTCGCCATGCACGATGAAAGTCTCTTTCGGTGGGGCCGTGAAATTGCCGAGCCAGCGCATGATTTCGTTTGCGTCGGCATGGGCTGACAGCATGTGCATGTTCAGCACTTCGGCGCGCACGGCGTGCCAGCTGCCATGGATCTTGATTTTCTCCGCCCCGCCCAGCATCGCCGCGCCGCGCGTGCCGCCAGCCTGGAAGCCTGCGAACAGGATCGTGTTGCGGGCATCCGGCGCGTAGGTTTTCAGATGGTGCAGGACGCGCCCACCTGTCGCCATGCCGCTGGCGGAGATGATGATCTTCGGTATCTGGTCGAGGTCCAGCTTGCGGGACTCCTCCCCCTGCCTTGTATAGGTCGCGACACCGCAGGCGGCGCTGGCCTGGTCCTTTGTCAGCTTGTGGGCATCGGCAAAGCGGACGAAGAGTTCGCTCGCATTGATCGCCATCGGACTGTCGAGATAGACCGGCATCTGAGGAATGCGTCCGGACGCCCGCAGGCGGCTGATATGGTAGAGAAGGGTCTGCGCGCGGCCCACCGCGAAGGACGGAATAATGACCGTTCCGCCGCGCTGGAAGGTGCGGTTGATGATGGCTTCGAGCGCATCCTGCGGATCCGTCGCGGGATGTGCCCGGTCACCATAGGTCGACTCGACGAGCAGATAGTCCGCCTCCGGGAGGGCTGCCGGATCGTGCATCAGCGGATCATTGTAGCGGCCAAGATCGCCGGAAAAGACGATCTTGTTGCGGCCCGTGTCCAGAAGGATGCACGCCGCGCCAAGGATATGCCCCGCCTCGAAGAAGGTCGCCTTCACGCCGGCGCCGAGGTCGACCGTGTCCTTGAAGGCGTGCCTGCGGAAATGTTTCAGGGAGGCTTCGGCATCGGCCATGGTGTAGAGCGGCAGGGCCGGATGATGGCGGGAGAAGCCTTCGCGATTGGCCAGGTCTGCCTCGCGCTCCTGCAGGTGTCCGCTGTCGGGCAGCAGGATCTGGCACAAGGCCTCTGTCGGCGCGGTGGCGTGAACCTTTCCCCGGAATCCGTCCTTCACCAGAAGCGGCAGGTAGCCGGAATGATCGATATGGGCGTGGGTCAGGACGACGGCATCGATGTCAGCGGGCGGGACCGGCAGCGGCTTGCGGTTGCGGCTGCGCAACTGCTTGAAGCCCTGGAACAGGCCGCAATCCACCAGGATGCGGCGCCCGCCTGCTTCAACGAGGTATTTCGAGCCTGTGACGGTGCCGACGCCGCCCAGAAAGGTAATCCTGTCCATATTGTTCCGATCTTTGCGGTTTTCTGGAGCTGCGCTCCATCAAAGGCCACGTCGCGCGAAATCACAAGCGGGCCATTCGTCGCCAGCTCCCGGGGGAACTACGGATTTTGCACCGTCTTCAATTGGCGCTAGGGTCGTCCGCTGCGCAATCCGGAGAGCCATTTGGAGACGCCCGATACGATCCTGAGCCTGGCTGGCGGCCTGCTGGCGGCGCTGGCCGTGGGCCTGCTGGTGGGGCTGGAGCGGGGCTGGAAGGATCGCGGCGACCCGACGGGCAGCCGTGTGGCGGGCTTTCGCACGTTCGGCCTGGTCGGGCTTTCCGGCGGGCTGGCGGCCAGTCTCGACACCGGCAACGGCTTTGTCATTTCGGCGTCTGTGATTGGCCTCGCTTTGCTGCTGCGCGAAGGATTCGAGGCCAGTATCGGCGCGACCCGCAATGTCAGCGCGACGACCATGGTGGCGGCGCTGATCACGTTCAGCCTGGGCGCCGTGGCGGTGAACGTGTCGCCGCTTCTGGCCGCTGGCGGGGGCGTCATGACGGCCTTTGTCCTGTGGCTGCGTGGTCCGATGCACCGCCTTCTGGACCGGATCGACCAGAAGGAGCTTGGCGCCTTCCTGCGGCTGTTGCTGATCTCCGTGGTCGTGCTGCCGGTGATGCCGGATGTCGGCATGGGTCCGTATGAGGTGATCAATCCGCGTCAGATATGGTGGATGGTGGTCCTGATCAGCGGCCTCGGCTTCATTGGCTATCTGGGTGTGAAGTTCCTGGGCGAGCGCGGCGGGATTGGCCTGCTGGCTTTGGCGGGCGGCCTCGCTTCGTCCACGGCGGCGACGCTGTCGCTGGCGCGGCTGTCAAAGTCCAGCACGGGCGCAGGCTCTGCTTTTGCCGGCGGGACGGCGGCGGCCTGGGCGGTGATGTTCGTCCGGACGGTGGTGATCGTGACGGCGATCCGTCCGGGCCTGATGCCGATGTTGTGGTTGCCGCTTGGAGTCATGTTCGCCACGACGCTTCTGATCGCGGGCATTACGCTCGGGCGCCAGCCTGAGAAGACCGAGGCGGCGCTCTCCCTGCCCAACCCGCTGGACCTGAAATCGGCTGTGGTCTTTGCGGCCGTGCTGACCGGGGCACTGGTCCTGTCGCGGTTTGCGCAGGATTTCTGGGGTCAGGGCGGCGTGTTTGGCGTCGCCATGATCGCCGGCGCAGTGGACGCGGATGCGGTCACGGTCTCCATGGGTCACCTTAGCGCCGGGGAGCTGGCCAATGCGGTCGCCGCCAGAGCCATCATCATCGCCGTTGTTGCCAACACGATGTTCAAGACCGCGCTCGCCATGGTGGCTGGCACGCGTACGTATGGTGGCCAAGTGCTGCTCAGCGGCGCGCTGACCATTTCTTCCGGGCTGCTGGCAACACTCGGCGCGCTCGCCCTTGGCTGGCTGTGATCGCGTTCAGGCGCCGTTGATCAGGGCCTCGATGGCATCGACCGGGCGGTGAGCATGGTCGCCTGTCACTGAATGCTCGATCCGGCTCTGCGTGTGCTCGTCGAGGCTCTTGCGCAGGCGGCCCATGGAGCGCGGATCGGCCACGAGCACGAAGTGGCGCGTCGGGGCACCGGTCGCCCAGCCATTCATCTGCTCGGCGAGCGCGTCGATGAAGCGTTGCTCTTCCTGATCGTGCCAGTCTGTATCATCCACAGCAGAGCGCGGACCTTTTGGGGTGCCGAGGCGCCCCGGCCTGTCGGTGCCCTGATCGTGTGTCGGCGGGTTTTCGTGATCGTCAAAGCTGACGATGCGAAGGTCCAGTCGTCCGGTATCGCCCTGATTTTCATAGACGACATATTTGCCCGCATCGCAGACGACGACCCAGTCTCCGGTTTTTAAATGCATGTGATGTCTCCTTTTTCCTATTCGAGCTTTTGCAGGAACAATAGCGCGCAATCGGGCATTGTGCGATGCGTAGTTTCCGCATCCGCCGGCATGCTGACTCAACCTGCCGGCTCCAGCGGCCATCGCAGCGGGCGCCTGTTCTACGTATGGACCCGTATTGAAGGCGGTCGTTTTCGGCTATGGTGTGACCTGAAGATCTTTTCTGACGCAAACGGAGACCCCTCATGAAAATCAAAGATATCAGCGTTTGCATGGCCTCGCCGGATGGTGACAAGGCTGCCTTCGACTTCGCCAAGGCACTTGCGGCCACCCACGGTGCGCATCTCAGCTGCGCCGCGTTCACCATCCTGCCGCCGATGGTCATTGGCTATGGCGACGGATCGGCGGGAGAAGTTTACGCTTCGATCCTGCAGCAGACGCGGGACTCGATGGACGAGGCCTGGTCGAAATTCGAAGCGGGCCTTGTGCGTGAGGAGCCGGCCATCGAGATGCGCCGCTTCGAGGCCTATCCGAACCGGGTCGAGGCGCTGTCGGCGATGAATGCCCGCCATGCGGACATCGTCATCGTTCGCGCGCCGTCCAAAGCTGACGATCAACCGCATTCCGACCTGCTGGAAGGTGTGCTGCTGGGCGGTGGTCGTCCGGTGCTGATTGTGCCGCACGACTGGAAGAAAGAGACCGTCGGAACGCGGACAATGATCGCCTGGGATGCCAGCCGCGAGGCAACACGCGCCATGCATGACAGTCTTCTGCTGATGCCGGAGAAAGCCGCTGTCTGCATTGCGACGGTCGATGCAAAGCCGGGCGATACCAGCCATGGCGCAGGCCCGGCCTGGGATATTGGCGCGCACCTGTCCCGCCACGGCTGTGAGGTCGAAGTGCACAATGAAGACAGTATGGGGCGGTCCGCCTCTACCGCCCTTCTGGATGTGGCCGCGTCGTTTGGCGCAGACCTGATCGTGATGGGCGGCTATCGGCATTCCCGTCTCCAGCAGGCCATCCTGCCAGGCGTGACCCGTACCCTGCTGCGTCAGGCGAAAGTGCCGCTGCTGCTGTCGCACTGACCGGAGAGACAGAATGAAAAAGACGCTCCGCGGTGATCGCGCCTTTGACCTGACCATCGACCCGGAGGTCGCCTACCGGATCGCCGTGTTGGCCCAGTCCTATCAGGGTGAGGGCATCATGCCGTTGATCGACGATGACGTGATCGACAGCGATGTCGGTGATGATCCGATCACGGATATGGATGTTGTCGCAGACGAGGCGGGACGGTCTTATGGCAATGGACTGGACGTTGAACTTGCAGACGATGACGCGGTGGACCTTGACGACCGGGACGATCCGATTGCGGATGAGGATGTCATCGCGGACGAGGCCGGTGCCTACGATGAGGACATGGAGGACGATGAACTGGACGGCCTGATCCGGGGGCTCAATGTGGACGCCAAACACGACCTGCTGGCCCTGATCTGGGTTGGCCGTGGCGACTATGACGCCGGAGACTGGTCCGCCGCCCGCAAGGCCGCGCGCGAAGCAGAGCCGTTTGATGTCACCGATTATCTGGAAGAGCTGCAAATGGGCAGCGACTATATCGAGAATGCGCTCGACGCGATGGGCTATCCACCGCCTGAGGGCCTTTCCTGAAAGTCCGGTAATGCCTGCGTGCCTATGCGCGGGGCGCGGGCGGGACTAGACTGGCATCACTGACTGAAAGGGACTCACATGGTTCTGCGCCGCACCGGATTTCTCGCCCTCGGCCTTTTGGCGCTTGGCGCCTGCAGCACAAATCCAACCCCTGAGGCAGAGCCTGCGGCCCTGGCCCCGGCAGACGGCGCGGATTTCGCGTATGACAGCAAGGTCGAAGTCGGCCGGCTGATTGCGGAAACACGCTGTTCCACTTGCCACGCCATCGGCACAGAAGGCGACAGCACCCATCCGGACGCAAAGCCCTTCCGTCAGCTGTCCGAGAATTATCCGGTCAGCAATCTGGAAGAAGCGCTGGCTGAAGGCATCCTGGTCGGTCACCCCGACATGCCGGTGTTCGTGCTGAGCCCCTATGAGATCGACTCGCTGATCACCTATCTGGAAAGCATCCAGGAACCGCACCCGGCCTGAGCGGGCGGGCTCGCCGGGCTCACTGCCCGCGCGTCGGGTCGTTGACTGTTTCCGTTGAAAGGTCCGGGTCAATCGTGACGCCGGTCACCTGACGTTCCAGCATGCGCACAATGAGCGGCGGCCAGCTGCCCTGATGCAGCGTATGGAGGATAATCAGATTGTCCCGGTCGGCATGGGTGCGGCGCTCATTGTGGAGCACATAGTCCAGCCAGCGGCCGAAACGGTATTTCTCGATCCAGACTTCCGGATCACTGAGATCGCGCACCAGCGCCCAGCCCCGCGCTCCGTCGCGCAGGCGGACACGGCGGCTCTCATTCATCGCGGTCAGAAAGCGTGGAATGTCTTTCTCCCGGATCTTGTAGTGCACGGCGATGTGGACCGGCCCTGCGCGCGGCTCCACCGGCACTTTCACGTCGGGCACGCGCCAGCGCCCGACCAGGTCGAGGTTCAGGTCGCCAACTTCCGGCAAGCGCAGGAAGAAGCCAACGAAAAGGCCGATGGCCTGAACCCCGGCCATGATCAGGATCGCTTCGGCGATGCCATGCTGCTCGGCCAGACGTCCGCTCATCCAGCTACCGCCGGCCATCGTGCCGAAGACGCTCATCTGGTAGAGCGACAGCGCGCGCCCAACGACCCAGCGCGGCGCCGACATCTGCACCGACACATTCATCGTCGCCATCGAAAGCAGCCAGCCCCAGCCGAACAGGATGAGGCCGCCAACGGTCAGCGCCAGCCAGGGGCTGAGCGCGATGGTGACGGCGCCCGTGATCATGGCGGTGACGGTGATGCGGATCGTGGCTTCGCTGGTCAGCCGCGCGCGGATCGGCCGGTTCGACAGGGCGCCCGTCACGGCGCCGATGCCGAAACTGCCTGACAGGATGCCGAACGTGACCGCGCTGCCACTCATCAGATGGCTCGCCACCAGCGGCAGGAGCGAGGGAACGCTGGCGGCAGCTAGCCCGAAAAGAGCCGCTCGGAACAGAACGCGCCGGATCGGCGGTGACAGCAGGACATAGCGCACGCCTGCCGCCATGGCGCTGCCGAGGTCTTCGCGCAGTGCTGGCTGGGCAGGCTTTTCAGGGTGCCATCGGAACAGGACCCAGATGATGCCAAGATAGCTGAACGCGTTGACCGTGAAGGCAGCGGCGGAGCCTGCGGCGGCCACGATGGCGCCGCCCAGCGCCGGGCCGGCTGTCCGGGCAATGTTGAAGCCCATCGAGTTCATGGCAATCGCCCCGGCGATGGTGCCGCGCGGGACGATGTCGCCCACGGTCGCCTGCCAGGAGGGTGCATTCATGGCGGTGCCGCAACCCAGCAGGAAGGTGAAGCCGAGCAGCGCCCAGGGCGTCATGTGTCCGAACCAGGCAAACACGCAGAGCGCCACAGAGAGCAGGAACATCCAGCTCTGGCAGATCAGCATCACGGTGCGCCGCGGGTAATTGTCGGCAATCGCGCCGGACAGCAGTGCCAGGATCATGATGGGCAGGGTGACCGAGGCCTGGACGAGGGCGATCTGTGTCTTGGTGCCGCCCAGCTCGACCATCAGCCAGGCCGCGCCGACGCTCTGGATCAGGCTGCCGAACTGGGAGGCGACATTCGCAACCCAGATCCGCCGGTAGAGCGGAATCGAAAAGGGCGGAGGAGCAGTGGCGATGTCGGTCATGCAGGCCTTGTAGGAGACTGAGCCTGCAATCGTGAGAGCGAAAGCGCAGAAGCGCAAGTCAGTCAGCAGCGCCGGTTTCGGAGGCCGCATAGTAAGCCAGCCAGCATTTCCGGCCAGCCTCGTTATAGCGGACCATCGTTTCGACCATTTGCAGGAATTGCTGCTGGTTGCCGAATTCGGGCGGCAGCAGGGGATCGAAGTTGATGGTGCGGATCACGGCCTGTCCGATCAGCAGGGTCTCGCGGGCGGCGGCGTCCGGAGAGAGTCCGGGCAGGCGGGCGAGGCTGGCGGTCATCGCGGCGATGGCCTTTTCGTAGGACCGGGCGAGCGCCTGCGACGACCAGAGGGAGGGCCAGTCGGGGAGAGGCTCCATCGCGATACCGGTGGCGCGCAGGAGGATGACGTCTTCATCGGCGCCGATGGCGGTCAGGTCCGACCGGTGATCGGCCAGCGCGCCGGCAAGATTGGCCGGGCGTACCCAGAAGCCAGTGGTGGCCTGCTGGTAGCCGGAAAGGGCGAGGGACCGCTCGCGGGCGCGCAGCTGTTTGCGGTCGGTGCGGCCGAGATGATCCGTCAGGGCGATCAGCCAGTCGCCGTTCCAGGGCACGAGGCGGCGGGCGACGTCCTTCCAGCCACGGACACGGCGGGTAAGCGCGCGGGATTGCGGACCCGGCTGGTAGACGCCGCGGTCCGGGCTTTCCAGCAGGCCTTCCTTCAGCAGGCGCGTGACCGCGACGCGCAGCGTGGCCGCTTCGATGCCGAACAGCTCGCCCGCGCGGATCAGGCGTGCGATCGACTGCGGCACGTGGAAGGCGCTGCTCATCAGCGACAGGACCAGCGCGCGGGCGGAAACGTCCTGCGGGGCCAGAGGTTCGAAATAATACACGAATTGACTTATACTGCTAATATATGTAATAAAAATGAAAATACACAGTGGGAGAGAGATGCCGTGACGAACCAGCTGAAGCTATCCGATGCGCTGACGAAAGATGAGCTGCGCGATCTGCGCCGGAAATCGGACATCAAGGCGCTGGCATCGCTGCTGTTCACTTGGGGGCTGATCGCCGGGGCGTTCGCCGTGGCCATTGTGTGGCCAAATCCTCTGACGATCCTGACCGGCATCCTCATCCTTGGCGGACGTCAGCTGGGCCTCGGCGTGATCAATCATGACTGCGCCCACCATGCCTTCTTCAAGAGTCCGAAGGTGGACGAGTTCGTAGGCCATTATCTGGTCGGCGCGCCGATGAACATCTCGCTGCCAGCCTATCGCGCCTATCACCTGAAGCACCATAAATATGCCGGCACGCCGAACGATCCGGACATCGGCTTCGTGAAGAACTATCCGGTGTCCAAAGACAGCCTGCGGCGCAAATTCGTGAGGGACTTCACGGGCCAGACCGGCTTTCGTGACACGAAGCGCAAGATCAAAAATTTCAGGCTGAGCCGCAACTGGCCGTGGCTGACGTTTCACGTGCTCCTGCTGGGCACGTTGACGCTGGCCGGTGCGCCGTGGGCATACCTGATGTGGTGGGCGGCGGAACTGTTCGTGTACCCCGCAATCGTGCGCCTGCGTCAGATCGGCGAGCACGGCACGGCGCAGGACCGGTCCCAGCTCGAACCGCGCCTCAATACCGGTACAACGGTCGCGCCGCTGTGGCAGCGGGTTCTGATCGCACCGAACGATGTGAATTACCATCTGGAGCATCACATGTTCGCGTCGATCCCGCCCTACAATCTGGGCCGGCTGCACCGCATCCTGTCGCAGCGGGGCTATTATGACGGCTTCGAGTGCATCTCGAAGGACTATTTCGACGTCATCCGCCGCGCCGTGCGCCCGGACGAGCCGAAAATGGTGCCGGCGGAATAGGCGGCGCCTATTCCGTGTCGCTCTCCGGGTCGCGGACCTGGATCATGCCGTTGGAGACCATGGTCATGACCACGTCGCCATCCTGATTGTAGACGGTCTGCTCCGACTTCATCAGGCCGATCTCGCGGCGGCTGTTCATGCGGCGCTTGGAGATGAGCTTTGATTCCACCCGGAGCGTATCGCCCGGATAGACAGGCTTTTTCCAGCGCAGCTCATCGACACCCGGAGAGCCGAGGCCCGCCGTCGGTTCCTGCGTTTTCCAGCCTTCGACCATCATGCGCATCGTCATGGCAGCGGTGTGCCAGCCGGATGCGGACAGACGCCCGAAGTGGGTCTTCGCGGCGGCGGCGTCATCGAGGTGGAAGGCCTGGGGATCGTACTTGCTGGCAAAGTCGATGACTTCCTCGCGGGTGACTTCATAGGTCCGCTCGGACTTGGTGACGGTGCCGACCACAAGGTCTTCATAATAGAGCATAGGGTGTTCCTTGCAGAGTGGACGAGGCTGCATTTGCAGGCATGTCCATCCTTTGCGCCCGTGGCGCAACGTCAAGCAAGGCGTGTGGTCAGGCCGGAAGCAGTCTCGGAGATCCTGATGCTTCCGGCCGAACCTGACGGCTTATTGTTGTCCCTGCATAACCGGCGCGATGCTGGTGATGGGTGCTTCCGTAAGCAGCGGGTGTCTTGCCGGTGCCTTGTGGAACGCCGTCCACAGCATCAGGCTGGATGTGCACAGCAGGTAGACGCCAAGCGCTTTCTTGAGCTTCGCGGAATCCAGGCTGTGAGCCAGCGCTGCGCCGACCGGTGCGGTCAGCATGCTCATCGAGATGATCGCCAGCATGGCGATGACATTGACATAGCCGACCGAGCCAAAAGGCAGGCCGGGCTGGCCAAGGCCGGTGAGGATCGAACCGATCGTGCCCGGGACAGCGATGATTGTGCCGAAGCCGGCCGCTGTGGCGATGGCGCGGTGAACCGGCTGGCCGTTCAGCGTCATGATCAGGATCGCCGGCGTGCCGCCACCAATACCGAGCAGGGTGCAGAAGCCGCCAAGGAAGCTGCCAAGACCGCCACGGGCGATGCCTTTCGGCATTTCATTGGACAGCGGACCGCGCTTGCTGAGGACCGGGAACAGGAAGTGCCAGGCCATGATGAAGACGCCGACTCCGAAAATGATCTTCAGCGACTTGCCATCCAGGAAGCGGGCGAGGGACAGGCCCAGAACGACGCCGAGCACGACCCATGGCGCCCATTGTTTCAGGATATTGAAATCCACCGCGCCACGTTTCGCGTGTGCCTGCACGGAGCGGAGGGAGGTGAAGATGATGGTCGCCAGCGACGTGCCGATGGCGACGTGCATGATCTTGTCATCGGTGAGCGGATGCTCTGCCGTCGACAGGAGCGTGAACACGGCGGCCAGGGCCGGCACGACGACGAAACCGCCGCCAATGCCGAAGAGACCCGCTAGCAGCCCGGCAAACGCCCCGGCCACCAGCATTGAGAGAATCAAAGGTAGTGCATCAGCAAGCATTTTGCTGCCTCGATTTCATTTGAAGGAAAAAAGGGCTCAGCCGCATGGATCAGAACCGCACCGTCAGCGTGGCCTGGAAGGTGCGCGGGTTCAGCGGGCGGAAATAGGCCGAGCCGGCATAGACGAAGGCCGTCGGCACTTCCTCGTCGAGCAGGTTATCGACGTTGAACCGCAGGCTGACATTCTCCGGCACGCCGAAATCGTTCGGGCCGCCAAGGTCGAGATACCCGCTGAGCACGGAGTAGCTCTCCATGTCATAGCTTTCGGTATAGTCGGCATAGCGCTCGCCGGTATATTTGCCCGAGATGTTGGCGACCATCCACTCGGTCGGCTCATAGGTGATGCCGCCTGTGAGCAGCCATTCCGGACTGTCGGCCAGGATAAAGCCTGACTCGTCTTCGGCGTGGTTGTAGGTCAGGTTGCCATCGAAGTAGACTTTGTCGCCCAGGAAGGCCGGCTGGTAGACGCCCGACAGTTCAAAGCCGTAGGCCTCAGTCTGACCTGCGTTGATGTAGAAGGCTTCCGGCTGCTGCGTGGCCGGGTTGATGACGCTGCCAGCCACGAGACGGTTGTCGAACGTGGTGTAGAACAGCGCGGCGGAGCCATAGAACTGCGAGCGATTGGTGCGGTAACCGATCTCGTAGTTCTTGGACTCTTCACCCTTCGGTGCTGGCAGCGGCTCGACCGACGCATCGGTGGACGCGATGGAGAAGATATCGTCAGCGCCGCGCGGCAGGGCGTAGTTCTGCGAGTAGGACGCGAAGATCTGATCGGTCTCGTTCAGCTCATAGACTGCGCCGACCATCGGCAGGAAATTGTCTTCGTATTTCTCGCCAACGCTTTGCGGGCCATACTGTTCGTAGTCGGCATAGTCCCGATAGCCGTTCAGCGCGTAATCCACGCTGAGGGTCTTCACGCCAAGTTCGACGTTCAGCTTGTCTTCCAGCAGGCTGATCGTGTCCTTCAGGTAGAGCTGGGTGGTCTTGCGGGTCGAGGTATAGTTGCGGCGATAGTAGGCCACTTCATCCCAGATCACGTCACCATCGGCCGAGCCGTTGGTCTTGTTCAGACGCATCTGCGTGCGGTTATAGTCTTCGTCCTCATACCAGGCGCCGAACTCAACCTTGTGATTGGCAGCCTGCCATTCGAACCCGGCCACGGCGCCTTTGCGCGTGCCACCAACGCCCGACAGGCCATACTGCACGCCGCGCGGATGGACCACGTCCAGACCCGCCGCGACCTGACGGTTATAGATGCCGAGGGAGTTGGAGTAGCTATCGGGTGAGACGCCGAAGCCATCCTTGTCTTCCTGATAGGCTGTCGCCGTGAACATCAGGTTCGGTGTGATGTCGGTCTGGAAGTTCAGGGTGTAGAGAGAGTCATCACGGACGTTGATCCGGTCTTCATAATAGCTGGTGCAGGCGCCGCCGGTGAAGATCGGCGAGAAGTCGTTCCCGTCGATGACGTTGTCACCATTGTAGTCGTAGACATTGGAAATCGGGTTGATACAGCCCGTCTCCGGGATGGCATCGAGATAGGCGTAGTAATAGTTGTTCTGGAACACGGACTCAGGACCAGACGGCGAGTCATAGTCGTGGAAGTCGTTGTGGACGTAGCCGAACTTCAGGAACGTGTCGGCGTCGAACTCGTACTTGATCTTGCCTTCGATATGCTCGCGGTCGATCGTGCCGGGGCCGCGCCACAGGTTGCTGTCCGTCTTGGAACGGCTGACATAGGCCGACAGGCCGTTGATGTTGCCGGTTTCCAGCTTGATGAAGCTGCGCTCCAGATTGTCATCGCCCATCGTGTAGGAGAGCATACCGCCGGGCGTGTCTGACGTTTCCACCGTGTTGTAGGAAACAATCGGGCCGAGCGAAGAATAGCTCGGCAGGGACACGTCGCCCGCGCCGGGAGAGGCGATAACGGAGCCGAGGTTTTCATTGTCGACATAGCGGAAGATCGGGCTGCCGCCGAAGGCATCGGAGCGGCCCATGGGCACGCCGTCGAGCACGAAGCCGATCTGCTGCAGGTTAAAGGCCCGCACGGTGACCGAGTTGCCGAACTCATAAAGACCAAGGGCGCCATCGGTCTGCACGTTGAAGCCCGGAAGGGATTCCAGCATTTTCAGACCGGAGATGCCGCCCGGCGCAGACAGCAGCTCATCCCGTGTGACGGCCACGGTGTTGGTGGCTTCGCCCTGGCCGATTGCCGTATCGGCGGTTGAGACCCGGCGACCCTGGACGACGACAGCCTGCATCGTTGCCTGTTCGTCTGCCGGTGCGGCCTCTTCTTGTGCGAAGGCCGGGCTCGTAACTGAGGCGGCGATCAGAGAGGCTAGACAAATGCCGAGCTTCAGGCGGCTGGAAAAAGGGCGCATCACAAAGTTCTCCCGCTGGATTGGATGAGTGTGTGCGCAAGATGTCGGGGGACGCGGGAGGCGGGAACGGCGCACCCGATAGAGAGGCTGAGAAAACTTTCGACCTGCCCGCATTCGAGCGAAAATGGGCAGGCTTGAATGTTTCTTGTGCGGCGCACCAGAGGCACGCCGGCACGGCCCGGTGTGCGCCGAGCGGGTAAAGGTGACCGGATTCGCGCGCTGCAGCGGGTGTCGCGCGACCAAAGGCTTCCGCTAACGCGCTCAATAGGGGAAAAGATTTCCCCTTTGTCTATTGTGTGCCCGAAGCCGCGTTCAGGCGCCGCGCCCGGCGGGCAGGCTTTTCGGCCCGCCGGAAGATGTTGTGCGCGCGATGGCCGGACTCGTGTATTTCTTCAGGCAGCGGTCTTGGCGCTACGTTCTGATCAGAACCGTCATGACCAATATGACCTGGCAGGCGACACCGATCAGGAAGGCGATCGTGCGAAACGGAATCGGCAGTCCGGCTATTGTCAGAGATGCATGGGCCAGCCGGGCGAAAAAGTAGACACGACAGGCTTCGACAGCGATCGCGGTGGGGCCAATGGCGTGGATGGCCAGCACCAACGGGGCAAAGAGTACGAGATTCTCGACCGCATTGACGTGGGCTTGTACGGCCCGCATCGCCCAGGGTGCGCGCGGCGGTGGATCGGGCAGCGGAAACCATGACCAGCCAGGCGGCCCAAGTTCCCGGAAGCGATTGGCGACATAGGGAATCCACAGAATGGACGTCAGCAGGATCGTGGCGGCGAGCCAGAACAGCTCGGGTGCGTGTGTATTGGGCATGATGCAGCGGTCTCTCTCTTATTCTTGAAATGGACTGTTTTTGACGAGGCATTCGAAGCTAGGGCAGCAACCGCTGTGGACATGCGTGTTGGCTGTCTCGCTGAGCCAGGTCATGGTCGCGCTCTGAGGCGCATGGGCGAGTGTCTCGACGAGCGTGTCGAAGAAGGCGTTCTTGAAATCGTGGCGGGGAAAAGCCTCAATCGTCTCGGCGACGCGTGAGGCTGGCAGGCTTTCCAGGCCCATGCCCAGAACGTCCACGCCGGCACCAATGTGAACAAGCGCGATTTCGGGCCGCTTGCGCGAAGCGATGTCGATCGATGTGTGCAGGGCGATTGCGTCCCAGATGATTTCCCGGCGTTCCGGGGCGACGCCCTCGGCTGCGAGGAAAGCCTCGGCGGCATCGGCGCCCGCGACTTCGAAGCGGATCGTCGAACGGAACTCCGATGTCAGGCCCAGGTCGTGCAATATGGCGCCGAGAAAGAAGAGCTCCTCGTCATAGTGAAGTCCCTGCGCCTTCCCGATCAGAGAGCCAAACACGAAGGTCCGGATGACGTGAGTGCAAACGGTATTGGGCGACACGCGAAAGGCGAGATCGACCGCTTTGCGGGCAAGTGCACTGTCTGGCAGCCGAATGCCGGCCACCTCGGATGGCAGTGAAATCTGGTGATGCATGTCTCTTCTCCCATGAGCCCGCAGAATGGCGCTCGCCAAATCCGGATATGTTTTGTACAATGACGCACAAAATAGACGAAAGCAAACATTTTATGCAAAATCGCACAAAACCTAACGCTCGCGGCGGGCGCCCGAGGAAGTTCGACGAGGCCGAGGCGCTCGGAAAAATGCAGCGCCAGCTCTGGTCTACGGGGCTGTCTGGTGTGTCGCTCGACGGTATTGCCCGTTCCGCAGGCCTCAATCGGCCGAGCCTGGCCGCCGCATTCGGAGACAAGGACGCAATCTATGCAAAAGCGGCATCGGAGTATGCGGCCATGATGGACGCGCGGCTCAGCCAGGCATTGGAGGCCGATGATTTGCGTCTTGCCCTCAAGGCGGCATTCGACACAGCAATCGACATCTATACGGCGGACGGTGCGGATGGGTGCTTTGTGATCTGTACAGCGCCAGCGGAGGCGCACACCAATCCGGTTTGCCAGACCATTCTGGAACAATCGCTTGAAGCTATTGACGCCTTGTTTCTCAAACGTCTGGAGAAGGAGCGGTTGTTACCGGGCGCAATGCCCGTTGATCTTGCATCGCTTTCGTCATTGCTCGGCTCTACGCTGAACAGCCTGGCCTTGCGGGCCAGAGCCGGCTGGAGCCAGACAAAACTGAAGGCGCTTTCTGACGGAGCCGTCGATCAGGTGATGACTATTTTGGGTGGTTCGTCCTCTTCACGCGATCCGGGATAGATCTACCGGATCGCAGGAGAGTGTTCGGACTGGGGGGCACACTTGTCCTGGTGATCGTGCTCCGTGATCAGAATGTTCCGGCCGTGAGCTGGTGAAAGGCAAACTCGGCGATGGCGGCGTCGAGGGCGCCGATGCCTGTCAGGTCTGCCACGGCGATAGCATCCGGACGCAGATTCAAACAGAACGCGTTGTTCAGCGCCTGACCAATTTCCTGTATCCGCTCCCGGTCCACGATGCCTCTGGCCAAAGCCGATGCGGTGTCGCCGTATTCGAAGCACTGGTCAAAGGAGTCCACGAGGATGATGTCGGCAGCTGCCATGACCTCGTCGGAGACTTCCTGCTTGCCGGGCGTGTCTGATCCGATGGCGACAACGCGAAGACCGGGGCGGATCATCGCTTTCGTAATCAGCGGCGTGCGGCTTGGCGTTGTCGTGACGACGAGATCGCAATCCACGCACAAGGATTCCAGCGAGGCCTGAGGGGTCGCCGAGAGGCCGCCTTGCCCGAGCGTTTTTGCCAGAACAGAGGCTTTATCCATGTCGCGCGCCCAGATCTGCACGTCGCGGATGCCGAGAACGCGTGCGATCCATTCTGCCTGAACCCGGGCTTGTGTGCCCGATCCGACGACGCCAAGGCGCGTCGGATTTGCCGGGGCGATCAGCCGGGCTGCGACGGCGCCTGCAATGGCGGTCCGCATATCGGTCAAGGCACCTTCGTCGAGCAGGACGCCTTCGGGGTGCCCTGTCGCCGCGTCGAAGACCATCATGATGCCATTGCTGGAAGGCACACCTCTGGACGGGTTCTTGTAAAAGCTGCTGGCCATCTTCACCACGAACACCGGTGCTCCGGCCAGGTGCGCAGACTTTATATGAAAGTCGCCAGGCGGGTCTGTGAAGGCCAGGTGCGCGACGGTGCCCGATTGGGCGGTTCTGTCTGAATAGCTCTGAAAGGCCTTTTCGATGACGCCGATAATGTCAGGTGAATCGACCACCTGCAGGATGTTCTCACGATGATAGAGTCTCACGTCGAGCTGCTGCCTTGTTTCAGGGCTGCGAGTTCGTTGTACACGGTCGCGCGGCTGACGCCGAGAATGCGGGCGATGTAGGCAGGCGCGCGGCGCTGTTCCAGTGCGCCGCTATCGCGCAGGGCACTGATCAGTTCACGGCGCGATGCCTTGTCGATCTGCTCGATGCGGATGTCTCGCGTGGCGCACCAGTCCGCCACGAACTGGTTGATCTTCTCATGCCAGTCGTGAACGAACAGGGCCTGGACGCCCTCATTGCGCGGTTCAGCGCCCAGAAAACCGTCGAGCGCGCGCCGGACCAGATCAAACTGGGTGACGTCCACGTTCAGGCACATCAGGCCGATCGGCGTGTCTTTTTCGCGAAGAACGATCGAAATGCATTTCATGCGCCGGCCGTCCCAGTTCGTTTTCTGGTAGGGGCCGATGACACGAAGGTCTGGATCGAAGCCGATTTCGTCGAGTTGCGAGGGGTCGCCTGCGACCCGGCGGGATAGATCATTGGAAATATAGGCGACTTCCTCCGTCGCCAGATCGTGGATCACGACTTCCACATAGGGAGCGAACAGGGCAGCGATGCCATCGGCGATTGCAAAATGTGCCTCAAGGCCGGGAGTGAATGCCTGGGAGTCTGACAGTTCGGTCAAAAGTCTCTCCTGAATCGTGGTTGACAAAAAATCTAATTTAGAAATATCGTCAATTCATCAGAGAGGCAAGCCGGAATCATGACCACGACCAAACAGGACAAGATAAAGGACGGGAAGGGCAGCCCAGCAGCCGCTGCGGACGTCCCGTCCCTGGAGACTGTGGCCCGTCTTGCACGCGGCGCCGTGGCGCGTCTGCGCGATCGTGCGCAGCCCAGCCCACTGGTCGAAAGCGAATTCCTGTCGCAGCGTTTTGGCTGCCGCGTTTTGCTGAAGTGCGAACAATTTCTGCCGACCGGCTCATTCAAGTTCCGGGGGGCTTACAACAAGCTCTCCAACATGTCGGATAGCGAGAAAGCGCTTGGGATTGTCACGGCCTCGACCGGAAATCACGGCCTGGCTCTGGCCACTGTCGCGTCCGAGGCAGGTATTCCGATTACGGTTCATGCAACGCAGAACGCCTCTATCCGGAAGATCGAGGCGATCCGGTCGCTCGGGGCGAAAGTTGAGCTTCACGATGCCGATCCGCTGACCGTCGAGCTTCTGGCGCGCCGGCTCGCTTTCGAAAGTGGCGCCGTCTACGTGTCGCCTTACAATGATGTGGACGTCATCGCCGGACAGGGGGGCTGTGCCGCCGAGATCCTTGATGATGGCCGCAAAGTCGATGCGGTTGTTGTATCCGTTGGTGGTGGCGGACTGCTGTCTGGCATCGGCGCTGTCCTTCGCAAGGAAGCGCCAGATGTTGAGGTGATTGCTGCCTGGCCCGAGAATGCGCAGAGCCTGTTGCACTCGATGCGTGCCGGGCGAGCAGTCGACTTCAATGAAACACCGACACTCGCGGATGGCACAGCGGGCGGTGTTGAGCCCGGCGCGATCACGATCAATCTGGCTCATACGCTCGATCCCACACCTGTTCTGGTGAGCGAGTTGGAAATTGCCCGCTCGATGAGGGATCTCGCCATGGGCGACGGGCTGATCGTCGAAGGCTCGGCGGCTCTGGCCCTCGCGGCGCTTGAGAAATGCGCGCCCCGGCTCGCTGGCAAGACGGCAGTGGTTGTCCTTTGCGGAAAGAATATCGCGCTGGAGAAGTTCAAGGCGATCCTGGCCGCTGAAGATGGAGGCGGATCGTGACCCAGCCGGGCGCAACTCTTTTCATGAATGATTTTTCTGGCCTTGGGAGGCTTTCACCATGCCAATCACTAGGATTCTCCAATTGGGGCTGGCTGCAGCCACGGTGGCAATCATGACGGCGTGCGCCACCCCAGCCGTTGAGAGCAACGAGCCTCCAAAAGCTGACGCGCTCTGGATCGCCGATAGCGTGTCTCCGGAAGCGAAGACGGCCATGACGGCGTTGCTGGCGCTTGTTGGCCAGGTTCAGCCTTCCACGGACTATCCAAAGACGCCAGCCGAGTGGGCCGCTGGCCGCGAGCAGGTCGAACAGTTCACCCTGGCCTTCACACAGCCGCTTGTCGACACTCTGTCTCCGGACGTGTCAGAGATAGAGCTCGGCGGCGTACCGGCTCTGAAAGTTGTTCCGAATGGCGGAGCTTCGAAGGCGGGCGTGCTGATCTACGTGCATGGCGGCGGGTTTACGAATTTGTCTGCGAGGTCGACGCTTTCTGGCGCAGCCTTGATGGCGGCCAAGACCGGACGCGTGGTCTATTCTCTGGATTATACGCGGGCACCTGACGCGAAGTGGGACGAGATAGCGGATCAGGTTCTCTCCGCCTATGCGGCTTTGCTGGCTGATGGGAAAACTGCAAACCAGATCGGGATATTCGGAGACTCTGCCGGCGGCACGATCGTTGCGGCGAGCATGTTGAAGCTGCGAGACAAGGGTGGGCCGATGCCGGCCGCGGTTGTGCTCCAATCGCCCGTTTCTGACCTGACATTGTCGGGCGATACGATCCGGACTGTGGCGGCGTTCGATCCGGCGCTGGATGTCGGCTATGCGCGGGCGCGGTTTGCGCAATACGCCTCTCCGTCTGAGTTCACAAACCCTTATGTCTCGCCCGTCTACGGAACATATGCCGCCGGGTTCCCGCCGGTTCTGATTCAGGCTGGGACGCGGGAAATCGTGCTGAGCGACTCTGTTCGGCTGTATCAGCAGATCAGCAAAACCGGGGGTGAGGCTGTCCTGGATGTCTATGAAGGCATGCCGCATGTCTTTCAGTCTCTGCTGCCCGGAACACCGGAATCGGACACTGCGTACGCGCGATCCGCCGCCTTTTGGGATGAGCATATCGAATAGAAAAAGCTGGTGAAAACCGGATGAAAAAGTTCCCCCAACAGGGGAGGACCGTGGAGAAATGTGCGCCGTCCATCGGAAAGGTTCGCGGACAGGCCAGCGAAATGAGGAGGAAGATTGTTTCGTGAAGCAGAGCTTCAGAGCCTCGGGTGCCGGTGCTCACAAGACCAAACAAATAGCCCAGATCCAAAAAGGGGGAGAGTGGCAATGAAAATACTCAACATGTCAAAGACCAAACTATTTCTGACGACAGCGATGTTGCCGGCAATCGCGCTTATTGCGACCTCGCAAGTCGCGCAGGCGCAAGAAGCGTCGAGCACGGATAGTCCTGCCGATGAAAAGTATGTTCTGCAAAGCGTCACGGTGACGGCGAGCAAGCGCGAAGAAGATATTCTCGACGCGCCTTATTCGATTTCAGCCCTGACCGGCGATACGCTGGAAAAGATCGGCGCCAACGAATACCGGGACTACCTGACAACGGTGCCCGGCGTGGCGCTCGTTGAAGGCGGCATCGGGATCAGCAACGTCATCATTCGCGGGCTCGCAACCACGCCGGGTGGCAGCAATCTCGGCGGTACGGTTGTGACATATTTCGATGAGGTTGCCCTGAATGGGGGACTTCGGGCAATCGAGGTCGAGCCGGTTGATATTGACCGGATTGAGGTCCTGCGTGGTCCGCAGGGTACCTATTACGGCGCGGGCTCTCTGGGCGGCACTCTGCGTGTGCTTCCCAAGCGTCCTGACCTTGATGAATTCTCTGCCGAGATTTCCGGCACCGCCAGCTCCGCCGATGGCGCTGACGATCTTGGTACCGACGTGTCGGGCACCATCAACCTTCCCATCGCCGCCGGAAAGGCTGCCCTGCGCGGTAGTCTGTTCCAGCGTGATGAGGCTGCCCATGTCGACAACCTTCAGACTGGCCAGAAGGTCGGCGGCGGCACGATTGAAGGCGGGCGGATTGCGCTCCTGATGGAGCCGACGGACAATCTCGACATCCTGCTTCAGGCGGTCGCGCAAAGCACCGTCGCGGAGGGGCGCCGGGCCCGTGAGCCGTTCGAAAATGCCGGGAACGCTCAACGCCGCCGCGGCGACGAGCGGGACGATACAGATCTGGCGCTGTACAACGCCAATGTCGGGTATGATTTCGGAAATGTTCGCCTGGACTCGGCAACTGGCTACTACCAGACCCAATACCAGGGACGTCAGGATGCGAGCCTTTTTGACGGAAACGTCGCCGCGCTTGCCGGGCCTCCCGGACTTTATGGCCTTTCGTCCTACGACTTGTATTCGGATGACCATGTCGACAGCGATGTCTTCTCGCAGGAACTGCGCCTGACGTCCGAAACGGACTCGCCCGTGCAGTGGATCATCGGGGCCTACTACCGGCACGAAGACTCCGTGCGCCAGAGCGTGTTCACGGAAGGTGCGCTGTTCGGTCCGATCCTTGTGATCGACCGGACCAATGAAACGACGCAATGGTCGGGCTTCGGTGAAGCCAATATCGACCTGCCGGGCGCCTGGGGTCTTGACGTTGGTCTGCGGTACTCTGACTACAAACAGGATATCACGGTCGATAGCGAGGCGGGTGGCCAATCCGAGAAGGTCTGGACGCCTCGGGTCAACCTTCGGTTCGAGCCGAACGAAGACCAGCTCTATTACGTCCAGATCTCGAAAGGCTTCCGTCTGGGTGGGTTCAATGGCGCCCCGCCAAACCTGCCGGGCATCAGCATTCCGAATGTCGAGCAATATCTGGCTTACAAGTCTGACTCCATCTGGAACTATGAAGCGGGCACCAAGCTTGTGCTGGACGGTGGCCGCGCAAATCTGAGCGGTGCGGTCTTCTATGCTGACTGGACCGAGATCCCTGTGTTCCTCACCCTCGCCGGTGGCGCCTATACGCCGCTCGTCAACCTGGGCAACGCCACCAGCAAAGGTGTCGAAGCGGAATACTCTGTCGCGGTGAACGAAAACCTCACCCTGTCGGTCAACGGATCTTATACGAAGACCGAACTGGAGGGGAACGCGCAGTACCAGACGCAGCGCCTTCCGGCTTCGCCTGAAACGATGCTGAACATTGCGATGTCGTATGAACGGCCGCTCGACAATGGCTGGCAGGTCTATGCCAACGGCAATGCCAACTATGTCGGCTCGTACAAATCCACGTTGATCGAAGAGTTCGCCGATAACGTGGCTGCGAACAACCTGGATACGCGGTTCGGCATAACCAAAGACGAAGAAGTCGGCGACTATGTTCTCGTCAACCTCCGTATCGGTCTCAGCACCGATGACTGGGATGTGTCGGCATTTGCCAAGAACCTGTTTGGGGAAGATGCGGCAACGCTGTCCAACACATTCTCGTATGCAGGATCGCCTTCGGAATCCTTCCTGACCCCTCGGACCGTCGGCGTAAGCCTGAAGCGTTCGTTCTAGGTCGCATCCTGTCAGGCGGAACGGAGGTGTGATCCGTTCCGCCTGACATTTTTTATTTTCTTGCGTGAGGTCCGCCGCACGCGAAACCTGCCACAGGTATTGGCGAGCTCTGGAAATTCTTATGCACAACGAAACCAAGCGTGGCGGCAATCTCCCTCAGCTCTGGCAGGGCGCCATACCTCTGCTGGTCCTGTTCGTGGGCCTGTTTCTCGCGGTTATGAACTTCGGCGACGAGGCGACCGGGGGACCTGTTCAGATCGTCCTGATGTGTGCCGGACTGGTTGCGGGCATCGTGGGATTGAGCAACGGGTTGACCTGGAGCACGCTTGAAAAAGCCGTGTCGGAATTTTCCAGCATGGTGATCATTCCGATCATGCTGTTGTTTTCAATCGGTGGGCTCATCGGTGTCTGGCTCGCATCAGGTGTCATCCCGACACTGATCGTGTTTGGTTCCGAGATCCTGCACCCTTCAATCTTTTACGCTGCGGTTCTTGTGCTCTGTTCGGTTGTGGCGATGTCGAGCGGCAGCGCCTGGACGACGGCTGGGACAATTGGTGTCGCCTTGATGGGGATTTCGCAGGCGTCGGACCTGTCGCTGCCGATCACGGCCGGAGCGATCATCTCGGGCGTGTATTTCGGTGACAAGCTGTCGCCGCTTTCCGATACGACCAACCTGGCATCCGGCATGGCGGGGGCGGAATTGTTCGTGCATGTGCGGTACATGCTGTGGACGACAGTTCCGGCATTTCTGATTGCGTTGGTTGTCTTTCTTTTCCTGAGCCTCCGGGCAGGCCAGCACGTTGATACGGCGCAGCTGGCCCTGCTGACTGGAACGCTCAGCAGCAACTTCACGATCAGCTGGGCCTTGTTGTTGCCCATGGCGATCCTGATCGGACTTGCCATCGCGCGCGTGCCGCCTCTGATGGCAATTGTTATTTCGATTATTGTGGGCGTGGTGTTCGGGCTCGCCTTCCAGCGCGGGGATCAGGCATCCTTGCCCCAGCTCATTGTCGACTATTGGCGCACGGCGGCGACCGGCTACGAGGCGCATACGGGCGTTGCAGACGCGGATGAGCTTTTGTCCCGTGGTGGCATGGCGAGCATGATGACGACCGTCTGGCTGATCCTGTCTGCCATGTTCTTCAGCGGGATGATGGAGCGGACGGGCTGCCTTCAGCGCATCCTGAATTCCCTTCTGGGGCTGATGCGGAAAGACCGCAGCATCTTCTTCGGCGTCGGTGCGACGGCCCTGTTCGGCAACATTGTTGCGGCCGATCAATATCTTTCGATCGTTCTCTCAACGCGCATGTATGCAGATGAAGTTCACTCGCGGGGATTTCGTCCTGAAATGCTGTCCAGAACAGCAGAGGATTTTGGCACGGTCACCTCACCGCTTGTGCCGTGGAACACGTGCGGCGCCTTCATGGCTGCGACACTGGGGGTCGGCACACTGACCTACCTGCCGTTCTGTATCTTCAATATCGCGAGCCCACTGGTGGCTTGCATCTATATCGGATCCGGCATCGCCTTGCGGCGCCGGGAGGTCTCTCCCGCACCAGATCTGATTTCGGGCTAGCAGGAAGCCATTTGAACAAGACCTGCCACGACTAAACAATACGTGTACATAGCATTGGAGTTGCCTCATGTTTTCGGAAAATAAGTATCACAAGGCGCTGGTGGCGCTTGCCTTGATGGGTGGGGCTTTCATTGCGCCCGGCTGTTCGCTGGCTGAGCCTGTCAAGTTTGATGTGACGGATGGGCGGGTTTCAGATTTTTATGTCTGGAAAGAGTCGATCCCGACGATGCCAGGCAAGCTGTTGCGGCAGGAAGAGTTGCCAGCGTCGTTCATGATCCCCGGCGCCGCGAAGGGGCAACGCATCCTGTACTCCTCCACCAGCGGTGTTGATGGTGTGACGCCTATTACCGTTTCGGGGGCGCTTTTCGTTCCTGAGGGCGACATGCCTGAGGGCGGTTGGCCGGTTATCTCTTTCGGGCACGGTACTGTCGGTCTTGCAGACATTTGTGCGCCGTCCTGGGCCGGGCGGTCGTGGCGGGATGTGGCCTATATCTCGCGCTGGCTGTCAGAAGGCTTTGCGGTCGTTTCCTCAGACTATCAGGGGATCGGAACACCGGGGCGCCACCCCTACAGCAACGGGCGGGCAGGCGGTCTTTCCATCATCGATGCGGCACGCGCACTTATCGGTGAGGGAACGGATTTCAGCAATCAGGTCGTTTTTGTCGGCCAGTCTCAGGGCGGACCTGCGGTCATCACGGCATCCGCGCTGGCGGGTGAGTATGCGCCAGACCTCCATGTTCTCGGCACCGTGGCGACCGGCGCGGCCTTGATTGACGTCGCTTCGGTGACCGATGCCGGGCCACGGCCGGAAACAGAGGACGAGCCGGATCCGATGTCCGCCGTGCTTCTCTATTTGTCGCTGGCGCTGGACGGACTTCCCGAGCCGATCCCGCCAGAAATCACGCTGACAGAGAAATCTCTCCCGCTGCTGGATCTCGCCAAAGTCCGCTGCGTTTATGAGCTGGAATACGATACGCTTATCGCGGACCTCTCAATGGCAGACACGCTGACGCCGGCAGGCTGGAAAGCTCTTGGCGCCCAGAAGGATACACTGGTTCCGCCGTCGAGCGGCTATACGACACCCATCTTTCTCGGGACCGGCGACCAGGATATCGATGCCCCGCCGGCGATGCAGGATGCCATGTATGACATGCTTTGCGATGCCGGTGCAGAAACGCAGCATCACATCTACAAAGGCTTCGATCACAGCACGGCCGTGAACGAATCCCTGAAGGATTCCGTCCCGTTCGTCAGGCGCCTGATGCAGGGAGAGCCTGAGCCGGGAACCTGCAAGGCTCAGCACTAGTCACGTCTGATATTGCGAGACTTAATCCTACACGCGGGAGATAACATGAGCGAACAGTCAAGTGGCCGGGGTTCGAGAGACGATGCATCCCTCACGCTGCTTCTGAACGAAGCAGATGATGTTGTCATCGCGCTTTGCGATATCGCGGCAGGTGAACAACTCCTGGAGGGTCTGATTGCAAGAGATCCGATCCGGCCCGGCCACAAGATTGCGCGCCATGCTATCCCCGCGGGTGGGGCCGTGCGTCGCTACAACTCACTCATCGGAAGGGCAACAGCGCCGATCGCTCCGGGTGAGCATGTTCACACCCACAATCTGGACATGGTCGATTTTGCCCGGGACTACGACTATTGTTCCGAGGTCCGCCCAACGCCAATGTCGAAAGAGCACAGGACCTTCAATGGATATGTGCGGGCTGACGGTAGAATAGCCACCCGTAATTACATCGGCGTCTTGTCGAGTGTGAACTGTTCAGCAACGGTTGCTCGTGCGATCGCCGACCATTTCAGAGGGCGGTTATCAGAATATCCGGGCATTGATGGCGTTGTTCCGCTGACGCACAAGCGCGGGTGCGGGCTGGATGCCAGGGTTGAGGGCGTTGAATCCTTACGAAGATGCATTGCGGGCTATGCCGCTCATCCGAATTTCAGCAAAGTCCTGATGATTGGGCTGGGCTGCGAGGTCGGGAATCTCGATGATGTGCTTGGGGGTGCGGAAGGAGATGCGCTGGTTATCCAGCAAACGGGCGGAACAGCCGCGACGATTCGTGCTGGTATAGAGCGTGTTGAAGCCTGTCTTGATGAGGCAAATAACGTTCGTAGGCAGCCGGTTCCGGTCAGTGAACTAAAGCTTGCATTGCAATGTGGTGGATCGGATGGATATTCCGGTGTCAGCGTCAATGCTGCATTGGGTGTGGCGGTTGACCTTCTTGTCTCCCATGGCGGGACGGCAATCCTCTCTGAAACCACGGAATGCTATGGCGCGGAACACGTTCTCACGCGCAGGGCGATCTCACGGGACGTGGCAGAAAAATTCGTGGCCAGAGTCAAGTGGTGGGAAGAGTTCGCCGCAAAAAATGGAATGAAGATAAACAACAATCCATCGCCCGGAAATAAGGCTGGCGGATTGACGACCATTGCCGAGAAGTCGCTTGGCTCAATTGCCAAAGCGGGAACGACAAATCTGATGGCGGTCTATGAGTATGCCGAGTTCGTTGCAGAAAAGGGACTGGTCTTCATGGATGCTCCCGCGTTTGATCCGGTCGGAGCGACTGCGCAGGTTGCAGGCGGCGCAAACATAATGTGCTTTACGACAGGGCGCGGGTCGGCGTTCGGGTGCAAGCCTGTTCCGTCTTTGAAGCTCGCGAGCAATACGGCGCTTTATGAGCGTATGCGGGATGATATGGACATTAATTGCGGAACAATACTGGATGGGCAGGAGGTCCTTGAAGAGGCGGGAGAGCGCATCTTTGAGGAGATCATAGCAACGGCGTCCGGGAAAATGACTGCAAGCGAACGGTTGGGGTATGGGGACGAGGAATTTGCGCCCTGGGACATGGGTGTGATGCTTTAGGTTTGTGTTCGTCAGGCGCCTGATGCAGGGAGAGCCCGAGCCGGGAGCCTGCACGGCTCGGCCCATCGGCCTTAATTAGGCATCCGAGTATCAGGGCAGCGCGGGGCTTCACTGTAAGCTTCGCCCTGTCGCTTTTCCTCTCTATGCCGGTGGCGTTGTGACGCCTCGCAAGGAGACCCGACGAACTTTATGCTTGCCGAACCGGGCGCTGGCCGACATGACAGCGCCAATCCGATTGTGCAACATACTGTCCGTAGGTCGATCCGATGAAAGAAAAGACGACGCCGAATATCCCGACACGTGAGCGGCTGTTGCTCGCGGCGCAGGACATCATGGCCGAGTCCGGGCTGGAGGCGTTGAACTCCAACGCGATTGTCGAGCGCGCCGGTGTGACACCGCCCTCTTTCTATCACTACTTCCAGAACAAGCATGCGCTTCTGCGTGAACTCGGCACCCGCATGATGCTGGCGCAGAGCGAAGCGCTGCGGGCCGATACCGGCCTTCGGATCACGACGGAAGCGGACCTGCACGCCGCGTCATTGCGCACGCTGCGCGAGTCTTTCAAGATGACGCGGGCGTTTCGCGGGGGCTACGCCCTGCTCGTCTCGCTGCGCGCCATCCCTGAGCTTCGCGATGTGCGCCTGGAGTCGCACGCAGATATGTCCATTCTCGTCGCGGAATACCTGAAGGGGCAGGGGCTGTCCGAAAATTTCGACGACCTGGTTGTCCGCTCGCGGCTGGCGCTGGAGCTCAGCTATGCGGCCATCGAGATGCTGTTTGAAACGAACTTCAAGAACCAGGAGGCCGTATTGTCCTATACGGCTGACGGGCTGGTAAAAATCTACGATCTGTTCTGATCAGGAGATCGTTGACCGCTCGGGGCTCCTGACGCCGAGCATGATCAGGCTGCCTGCCAGAAACAGGATGACGAGACTGCTGAAGCCGAGTTTCTGGCTATGGGTTGCAAACGTCACCAATGCAACCAGCCCGGGGCCGATCCACACTGTCACAGTGCTGATCATGGCGTAGATCCCGAAGAATTGCCCGAGCTTGTCGGGCGGGCTGAGAAAGACCAGCAGTGAGCGGCATGAACTATATGCCCCGATGATGAAGGCGCTGAGCGGGATGACCGTGGCCAGGTAGATCACGTCTATGCTTCGCGGCATGATTTCCCAACCTGTGGCAACTTCAGGCGTGCTGATGAGGCCAAAGAGCAGGGCGTCTTGCGAGATGCTGATCTGAAAGCAGAAAATCGCCGTGATCGAGAACAGTTCGATGAGGATCGCATTTCGCGGCCCGAATGACCGGTCCAGAAAGCCGCCAAGGAAGCCGCCGGCGACAGCTGAAACGGTCGCGACAACGCCCATCAGCGCCGTCTGACCTTGTGTCCATCCGAGTGTGCCGGCGACGTAAACCGCGCCGATGGCAAAGAGAGCCGTAAGACCGTCCATAAATATCATCCGGGCCATCAGGAAGCGCATGATCGCTGGATAGTCCCGGAACAGCTGGCGCGTGCTGCGCAGCGGCGACCAGGTCTCCGGAAGACGGCGTGCGCCTTTCCAGGTCGCGCCCTCGCGGAAATGATCGGGCATGCCCAGCCAGAATGGGATCAGGAAAACCAGCATCCAGATGGCGCAGATCAGGCCTGATCCGCGCGCGATATCATGCGTTTCCAATCCAAACGGCGGGGCGTCTACGAGGTGTATCACCAGAAGCAGCACCACGACGGCAGCCAGGCTGCCCATGGAGAGTCCGAGCCCCGAGATGAGAGGGATCTGGCGGTGGTTTCCGGCTGCTGGCAGCAGGGCGTTGTGAAAGAGTTCCGACACGGAATAGGCACACCCCGCGATCACCAGAAGCGTCATGCCAAGCAGGACAGAATAAAGTGCTCCGGGAATGACGAAGACCAAAGCGGCACTCGATATCGCCAGAACAAGCATCAGGATGAACAGCACAGGTTTCTTGGCACCGCCTCTGTCCATATAGCCTCCGAGGAGCGGCGCGATCAGGGCCATGATCAGACCGCCAATCGTCACGGTCGTGCTGACAATCGCCTGACCACGGGCGCTGTCGCCGATCACGGTCTCGGCAAAATAGGTCGTGAACACATAGATGATGACAACATAGTAGAACGGGCTTCTCGCCCAGTCGAAGCTGGCCCACCAGATTCCCGAAAGCGGCAATCCTCGTCTGCTTTCCGTCGCCGGGTTTGTCATGTGGGTCTCACTTTCTGCGGATAGTATAGTATTTACTATAGACATCTTCCGGCGCACCTGTCATCTCTTTCTGCGAATGCAGGTATGGGTAATGCGAGGAACGAAACGTGGAGACCTATCTCTTTCACAACGGCTCCATTGTGACGATGGTGAAGGACGGGGGCAGTCCAGAATGCCTCGTGACGGAGGGCGGGCGGATTGCTTTCCTGGGCAAGCTGGAAGCAGGCCGCCAATGGGTCGCGAGCCGCGACATCCAGCCTGTCAACGTCGATCTTGCGGGCGCGGCGATCCTTCCGGGGTTTATTGACGCCCACCTCCATCCTTTGCCGATGATCTTTTTCGCGATGAGCGCGGATCTCGATCGCGCAAGGAATATGGCCGACATCAGCCACCGCCTGTTACAGCACGCAGAGCGCGTGGACAGGTCCGAATGGATCGTCGGCGTTCAGTTCGAGAGCAAACGATTACCTCCGGGTGAGCAGTTGACGCGCCACGAACTCGACGCTCTGTTTCCGGATCGCCCAGTGCTGATCTATGCGCGTGACGGACATTGCGTCGTGGCGAACACGTGCCTCCTTGAGGGCGTGGGCATCGGTCCGGAGACGCAAAGCCCCGAAGGAGGGGAGATCAGTTACTATGCTGACGGAACGCTGAGCGGCGTGTTCAACGAAAAGGCCGTTGCCCTGCCGCTTGCGCACATGCCGACGCCGTCGCCCGCACGCATGATCGAGGCGAGCCAAGGCCTGTTCGACGGTCTGGCGCGCAATGGGATAACTTCCATCGGTGCAATGTTGCAGAGCGACGAAGAAGGTCCCGGCGGCGCGTCTGCCCGCATGGAAAGCATGGTAGTCCAGGCGTTGCGGGAGAATATTCCGCAGTCGATCTATGCCATCGTCATCGGGAAGACACTGGACGGGATCAATGCCCTGATCCAGACGCCGCTGAACGCGCCGGATAACAAGGCAAAGACGCGCGCGTTCAAGATCTTCGCAGACGGAACCTTCGGGTCCTGCACCGCCTGCATGAGCGAGCCTTACACCGACAAGGCCTGCACGCACGGCTATATGACGTTGGACGAGGACGAGATTTACAGCCGGATGAGCTCTGCGCATCTGGCGGGGTTTCAGGTCTGCATTCACGCGGTTGGCGATCAGGGCATCGCCAATTGTGTGCGCCTGTTCGAGCGTCTTTTGACGGAGTATCCAAAGCCGGATCACCGCCACCGCATTGAGCATGCCTCAATTGCGCCGAAGGAACTGATCGGACGGATTGCTTCGCTTGGTTTGCAGATTTGTACCCAGCCGCTGTTCATCCGGTCCGAGAAAGACTGGCTGCCCGCGCGCCTTGGGCCGGGCCGCTCCGGCATGGCGTATCCTCTGCGCGACTTCTTTGATGCGGGCATTCCGGTCGTCGGGTCGTCCGATGCGCCCATTGAGGCGACGGATGTGATTGCGGCGATGGACTATGCCGTCAACCGCGGCGGCTTTCACCCCGAGCAAGGGCTGACACCGGAAGAAGCGCTGGCGATGTTCACGCGAAATGCCGCCTTCATCCAGTTTGAAGAAGCTGAAAAAGGCACGCTCGAAGTGGGTAAGGTGGCGGATATCGTAATGCTCGATCAGAATCCGCTGGCTGTGCCTGCGGCCCGAATAGCTAACCTCAAAGTCCTCAGGACCATGATTGGCGGCATCTTCTTTGGTGCCTGAGTAGAGGCGCCATCTCAACACTACGAATACTCAAATTAAGGAGTGTAACGTGTCCTCATACTTTTCGCCGGATTACCGGACAGCCCGGGACAAGCTCTTGTCTCACACAGACAAAGCCGGAGGTTGGCAGCATGCGTCTCATGAGCACCCCCTCAAAGGTCTGGATCATCTCCCGATCTTTATCGACACGTTCTGGAAGGGGCCTGAAACCGCATCGCGCGTTCTGGTCATTTGCAGCGGAACGCATGGTGCTGAGGGACTTTGCGGGTCTGCGCTTCAGAGTCAGTTTGTCGAGCAGGTAACTTCTCTTCCGGACGACGTTGCCGTCCTCCTGGTTCACGGCATCAATCCGCACGGGTTCTCCCATTTTCGCCGCGTGACCGAAGATAATGTCGATCTGAACCGGAACTTTGTCGACTTCTCCGAAGACCTGCCGGCCAACGAGGCCTACCAGGGGCTCGACGCCTTGCTGAACCCGGTTGAAATGCCTCCCGGCGCGATTGAGGTGATCATGGAGAAAGTCCAGGCGCTGCAGCGCTCCATGGATTTCCTCAGCTTCATGAAGGCCATTTCGGGCGGGCAGTACGAGTTCCCCAAGGGCGTTCAGTACGGTGGCATTCAGCCTACCTGGTCGCGTCGCACCATCGAAGCGATCTGGAAGCAACTGCTTGGGCACGCGAACATCGTCGTTCAGATCGATGTGCATACAGGACTCGGACCGTCCGGATACGGCGCGCTGATGATGGCTGCCAATCCGGATGAGCCACACAAGAAAGTCACCGCCGACTGGTTCGGTGACATGCTGGTGACCCCGCGCCCCGCCAGCCGGGCCGACACCATTCTGGGCGGCTATCTGAACGGTGGAATGGAACAACAGGTGGACAAGGCCTGGGTCATCCCGATGACGCTGGAATACGGCACAGAACCGCCGGAAATCGTGTTGCGGGCCATGATCGAAGACAATTGGCTGGTGCATCATGGGGATGTGAACAGCGCGCTCGGGCGGGAGATCAAAGGGCGCGTCATGAGCGCTTTCTATCCGGATAGCGATACGTGGCGAGACGCGGTCCTGACGCGGGGCGAACAGGTCTTCGGTCAGGCGTTGGGTGGTCTCGGACAGCTTCAGAGAGAAAAGGTATAAGAACATGCGTGCATCACAGGATCCGATCCGCAAGATTGAGCTTTTCACGGTCTTTGTTCCTTTCAAGGAATATATCCGTGACATGTTGCAAGGCGGCAGCGGCAAAGTCGCCATGGGCCTCAAGGTAGATGACCACTGGCTCGGCGCGGACTTTCTCGTCTGCCGGATGACCACGGAAAACGGCGTTGTTGGCATTGGCGATTCCTATGTCTGGCTGGTTGAGAGCTCTGCTTCGCCAGCCATGATGGCGGAAGTGATCCGGGATCACCTTGCCCGGTTTGTGCTCGGCCGATCAGCCTTCGACATGGAACTGGTCCATGACAAGATGGACAACAATGTCGCCCGGAATGAAATGGCAAAGGGCGTGCTGGACTTGGCGCTGTATGACGTCGCGGCGCGAACGATCAACCGCCCCGTGCACGATCTGTGCGGCGGGAAGCAGATCGACCGCATTCCGATGAGCATGGTTCTGCCACTGACCAATGTGGAAACCATCCGCCATGTTGTCGGGCTGGGTCTTCAGGCCGGTATGAAGTCGTTCCGGTGCAAGCTTGGCGATGGCGCGCACAAGGATGCAGAGATCATCAAGGCCGTCCGGGAACTGATCGGGCCGGAAGCCGGGCTGCGCGTCGACTACAATCAGGCCTACAGTCCGAATGAAGCGCTGGCAGCAATTGAAGCCATCGCGCCTTATGGCATCGACTATGCGGAACAGCCGGTCAAAGGCGATGATTTCGTTGGAATGGCCTGGGTTCAATCCCGCACAAATGTGCCGCTGATGGCCCATGAAAGCGCCTTCGGCATGCGCGATATCGTGACGCTCGCGGAAATGGGGGCGGTGCGCACGTTCGGTATCAACCCGGAAAGGCCCGGCGGTATGACGGCGGGGCTGAAGGCCATCGACTATGCGGCGGCCAAGGGGCTTGATGTCGTGCTACACAATCAGCCTTCCGGCATAGGCAGCGCGGTGATCCTGCACATGCATGCTGCGCGGGCCCGCAACATCCGGCACGCGACCGAATTGCAGGGCCACATTATGATGGAAGACGATCTGGTCAAGGATGAGATCGTTTACGAGGACGGCTTTGCGCATCTGCCCGAAGGGCCGGGCTGGGGCGTGGAGCTCGATGAGGATGCGATCGACAAGTATCAGATCCAGAATCCGATCGTGATCGAGGCGTGATGTTTGGCGTGGGCTGGCAGTGAACAGGAGACATCACTGCTAGCCCTGCCGGTTTACCCAAGGCTTGAGGGCGCCACCTGCGAGGCCTGTGGCCAGGCGCAATAGTCAGCCGCATAGTAGGCGCCCGGACGGAAGTTTCCTGATGCGCCCGGTCCGCCGAAAGGCATCTGGCCGCTGGCGCCGACGGTTGGCCGGTTCAGGTTGAGAATGCCGGCGCGCAGCCGGTTTCTCACAAGATCCCATGTCGGGAGATCGTCACACACAAGACCGCCTGCCAGTCCGAACCGCGTCGCGTTAGCGAGCGTAATAGCTTGGTCGATGTCATCGGCACGGTAGACTTGCAGCAGCGGGCCGAACATCTCCTCGTCCATGGGGGGTGCGTCCGACATGTCGACCACCCCGGCGGAGACAAAGCCGAGATTTTTGTCTCTCTGTTCCAGCGGGAGGATGGCGCGCGCGCCGCCCGCAATCAGCTTGTTCTGGAACGCGACCGCCTGAGCCGCAGCATGTGCGCTGACGAGTGGACCCATGAAGGCGGTGTCGTCATTCCACGGGCCGATAGAGAGACGCCTCGCGCGATCTACGATGGATTCCAGAACCTGATCCCCGAAGCGCCCTTTGGGCAGAATGAGGCGCCTTGCGCAGGAGCATCTTTGTCCCGTGGTCAGATAGGCGGACTGGATCGCAATGTCTGCGGCTGCTTCGGCGTCTGCCGAATCCCAGACGATCAGCGGATTGTTGCCGCCCATCTCCAGAGCCAGAATGACTTCTGGCCGGCCAGCTAAGAAGCGATGGAACATGCGGCCGGTGTGTTCGGACCCTGTGAACAGGAGGCCGTTGATATCCGCAGCGAGCAAGTCTCCGCCGGTTTCCCGTCCGCCCTGTACAAGATTGACGCAGCCGGGGGGGAGGCCTGCTGCGCGGAAGGCATCCATCATGAGAGGCGCCACCGAAGGTGCCAGTTCAGAGGCTTTAAACACGCACGTATTTCCCGCCAGTAGAGCAGGCACAATATGGCCGTTGGGCAGGTGGCCGGGGAAGTTGTAAGGCCCGAAAACCGCCATCACGCCGTGGGGTCTATGCGTCAGGTCCAGATGCCCGAAATCGGCTGGCAGGCTGTGTTCCCCGGCGCGGTCGGCCTGCGCCTTGATGGAAACCGCGACCTTGGCGACCATGGTATCGACTTCGGTGCGCGCTTCCTTGAGCAGCTTGCCCATGTCGCGGCTGATGGCGAGCGCCATAGCTTCTTTTCTGAGGCGCAATTCTTCCGCATACCGCTCAAGAACCACCTGCCGGGCAACCTGTTCTGTTCGCCCCCATGTCTCGAAAGCGGCGCGAGCTGCCTTGACGGCCTGGCCCACTTGCGCGCCAGACGCGGCTCGGCCAGTCCAGACCACGTCTCCGTTCGCCGGGCAGGTCTTCTGGAAGGGGGCGCCCTCTCCGGACATCCATTCGCCGGTGATGAAGCAATCGCCTGAATGGGACGGATCGGTCATTGTGTTTGCTCCGGGGAGAAGTGGACACGTCCGAGACGCTTTCCGGAGGTCACAGCCTCCAGTGCGGCGGAGAAGTGTCTGGTTTCGGCAGACGCGTAAGTGTCAAAGTACCGGTAGTTCACCGGGCCGATGCCATGTTCCGCGCTATAGCTGCCATCGAAGTCTTCGACGGCAGCTTTGATGACGGTATCGCGGATCGTCCGCTCACGGCCTGGCGACCAGTCACTTGCGGCGATATGATCGACAAGGTTGAAGTGGATGCCACCATCGCCGACATGTCCGAAGTCGCAGATTTCGATATCCGGAAACAGCTGGGCGAGTTGGGTTTTCATGGCCGCCCTGAATCTCAGCACATCGCCTCTCCGAAAGGACAGATCGAACGCATAGAGACGGCCCCGCTTGCGGACGCCTTCAGACAGAGCGTGCCGGATGGCCCAGACTTCCTCGGCCCGGCCGACCACGACATCGGCCATGTTTGCCGCGCCGGACTCCGCGATATTGACCAGCCCGCCGATGAGCATGTCATCCAGCAACCGATCCGCCTCATCCAGAGGCCAATCGCAGGAAAGCTCAACCAACAGCGCAATGTCCGGCAAGTCGCCGCCAAATGGTTTCCTCAGAGACGGGACGTGTGAATGTGCCGCCCGCATTGCATTGGCAGACATGAACTCGAGCGCCGACAGGAGGGAGCCAAAGCGCCGTTCCAGTTCCAGAAGGAGGTCTGGAAGCGCGCTCTCGTCTGGCAGTGCAATCAACGCGGTGGCTCTGTGTTTGGGCGTGGGTTCGACATTGAAAGTGCATTCGGTAATCACGCCGAAGCTGGCGCCGGTTCCGACGAAGAGTTGCTTCCAGTCCGGGCCGGTCGCGGTCTTGCGCAAGGCGCCGCCGAGCCGGACAATCGTCCCTTTGGAATCGCCGAGGACGACGGTCAGACCAAGCACATGGCGCCGGACATCGCCGTGGCGCATCAGGCGGCTCCCGCCGGTATTGGTGGCCACCATGCCGCCGATGCAGGGATCTGATCCAACATCAATCGGAAGGCAAAGCGCTTCGGGGGCGAGGCGGGTGTTGATATCCGACAGGCGAAGGCCTGCACTGCACGTGACGGTTCGGTTGATCCGGTCGAGGCGGAAGTCGCCCGTCATCCGCTCAAGACTGAGAACCGCGTGTTGGCCTTCCGAGTCCGGAACACTTGCGCCGACAAGCCCGGTCCTGGCCGATTGCGGCACAAGCTGAATGCCCTGTTCGACGCACGCGCGAATGATGTCCGAGGCGTCCTGCGTTGACCGGGGGCGCGCCACGAACATGGCGGTGCCTTTTTCTCCGCGTCCGCCCCGGCAATAGGTTTCGATGATCTGCGGATCGAGATCTATATCGCCTCGTTCAGCAAGGGCGGCTGGCAGGGACCTATTCATGGACTGCCAGCTCTTTCGGCCGGTCATACGCAAACAGCTGTTGCAGCGATGCGCGGGATTCCTGCTCGTACAGAGCTTGAGCCACGGAGACGGGGCAGCCGAGGGCTTCTTCGAAAGCGGCCTGGTTGCCTTTCGCGTCGGTATTGGTGTTACCTTCCGATCGCAGATTGGACCGGAAGATGCCCGCCGCGCTGACTGGTAGAAAGTCTTCGTAAGTAATCGGCTCCGGGATGATGACGCCTTTTACGATCAGGTCTTCCAGGGCTTCGGCGCTTTCCGGAAGCGAGGCCGGCAGGCGCGCGCCGGTTGCGGTGCGGTACTTGAACCAGGCCAGTTTCCGCGTCCGCAATTCATTCCAGTCGTCCGGAAGGGCGTCAAAGTCCCCGCTCGCCAAACAGGTATTGTAGAGATCCATACCCGCGCGCGTGAGCGCTGCGCCACGCGACTCGATTTCGCCAAAACGGGCCGTGTGAACGCCGGCGGCGTCGACGCCGTCCAGATTGCGGAAGGTGACGTCTTCCTCAAGCGCCCGGAAGGCCGTTTGGCGCAGCAGGATAGGGCATTGCCGCCGTGGAGGACCCTCAATGACAGCCTTGGCGGGCAGCCCAAGCTCGATCATCTTTTGCTGGGCAGCGTCGATGTCACTGACGCGCGGGGTCAGGTGATTGATGTGCGGATTGGGGAAGCAGACAATATCCGCAAGCAGAGGATGTTCGTTGATGAGGGCATCATAGATATGCTTCGTAGAGAGCGCTTCGCCGCGCCACCGGAACGTCTCGATGAGTGCGTCCAGGAAAGCTTCACCTTCCGTTTCAGTCAGGCCGCCCTGGTGTTCTGCCCGTTCGATATAGCGCAGGGCGACGGGGGATATGACGGATCGCTCGCGGGTAAGGCGCTCCACTTCGCTTTGCAGCGCCGGAGAGGCGATCTGGTCAAGCCGCACCAGCGAGACAAAAAGACGAAATGGGCTGTGCTCAATCGCGTCGCTTTCGATCGGGCGGAATGCGGTGGAGTGGACGGGCAGTCCGGCTGCCGCGAGGTCGTAATACTCGACCGGGAACATGCCCAGCACGCCGAGGGCTCTGCGGAGGAGGGAGAGTTCTTCCGGCAGGGCGAGACGAATGGCGCCGTGCCGCTCCTGGCCCAGTCGGGCGCCGGAAAAGGTGGCGGTCGGATCGTCTGCGGAGTTAATCTTCTCGACGAGGTCGACCAGTGATCCATAGGCGGGAACTTCCTCGCGATACATCAGCGAAAGCCGATCTGCGAATTGCTGGCGCAGGCGCCATGACGGGGTGAACTCAGACATTGTCGAGGCTCCAATTGGTGAGGGCATGGTTTTCTCTGCCAGAGGTGGCGGTTGGCGGTGTGCTGATCAGAAAGCGGGTCTCTTCGCTTGCGCGGAGTTGGCTCAAGGCCGATCCGGGGCAGATGACGCGATCTTGCGCGTCGATGCTGACGCAGCCGACATAGGTCCTGAAATCCTGAAGGGAAGACGACGCGATCAGCGTCATGTGTGGTGAGGGCTCGGGCGTTCCATCCATCAGGAAGACCGGCCGCGCCGTGCGTGCACTGTGCAGCTGGGCGAGCGTCGACACGACAATCGGGCCGCCGTCTGACATGTCGATAAGGGGGGAGGGGTGGAACCCTTCCTGCGCCAGCAAGCGCAATGCGCCGGCGGCTGTGTCATGCGGCCGCCCGATGGCGTGCAGGGCCTTCTGGTCCAGTGTATCAAGCGGCACATTCAGGCCGTCGAATTCCGCCAGGATAAACCCGGCGCCGTCCCGCGCGAGCTTGGCATCCGACTCTTCATATGTCTGGCCGAGGCGTGGTGACCAGATCGCATCATAGAAGGGCGAGCACTCTGCCTCGTCGCACCAGCCTCTCAGTTGCGAGACGATGGGCTTGTCGAACAGGTCCGGGCGCGTGGCTATGAGCATGTAGCGGGCTCTCGCCAGATAGCGCCCTGCGCCGGACGTGCGGTGCGCCGGGTGGAGGAAGAGGGAACCGACTTCCGTAAAGCCCTGCAGTGTCCGTCGGAGCGTCAGGGCATCGGGGCGTTGTGATGGGCCGTTCAGTTCGAAGTCAGCGCACATGAATGTGTCTGATCCGACGCCGGACTTGACGCTTGCGCACCCGACGACATCGCCGGTCTGGCAATGCTCCATCACGAGGAAATAGGTGCCTTTGGCGCTAACGCCCGATGATCCGAACGAGGCTTCGCTGCAGGCAATCAGCGCGCGCAGATAGGTTTCCTCTGCCTGCAGACTGGTAAAACCAGGGCCAGCCTGCAGGCAGAGGGCGAAAAGCCCTTCCAGATCACCGGCGTTGACGGGCCTGATGATGTATCCGGACGAAACCATCAATGCGATGTTCCGGCGGCCGCCACCGGCACCTGCTTCAGGCTCTCCAGAGCGCTGTCGATGATCTCGATGGCTTGATCGATTTCTGCCGCGCTGACATTCAGCGGCGGCGCGAGGCGAACCGTGTTGTCACCGGCGACACCCGCCAGCAGGCCGCTTTCACGGAGACGGTCACGCATTGCCGTGTTGACGCCGCTGGCGAGCTTGAAGCCCGCCAGCAGGCCCTTGCCGCGCACTTCGGCTACGAGGTCCGGATGTTTCGCTTTCAGGCGGCTCAGTTCGCCGTGCAGCTGCGCCGATCTTTCGCGGACGTTTTCGAGAAAGCCCGGTGCGGTCAGGTGATCGAGGACAGCGGTGCCGACGGCCACCGCGAGCGGGTTGCCGCCATAGGTGGTGCCGTGCGTGCCGGGCATCATGTGGCGTGCCACCTCACTGGTCGCGAGACACATGCCGAGCGGGAAGCCCCCGCCGACGCCTTTGGCGGTCGCCATAAGGTCCGGCGCAGCGCACTCGCTCCATTGGTGGGCAAACAATTGTCCGGTGCGTCCGGCGCCGCATTGTACTTCGTCATAGATCAGCAGGATGCCTTGTTCATCGCACAGCTCCCGCAGCGCTTCCAGATAGGACATCGGCGCAGGCCGCAGCCCGCCTTCGCCCTGGACGGGCTCGATCAGGATCGCCGCCGTCTGCTCATCCGTCATTGCACGGAGGGCATCAATGTTTCCGAACGGGGCTTGCTTGTAGCCGGGAAGGCGGGGGCCGAAGCCCTCGATATAGTTCGGGTTTCCGGCTGCGTTGACCGAGGCATAGGTGCGCCCGTGGAAGGCACCCTCGAAGCCGACAATGTCGATGCGCTCGGGGTGTCCCTGCGCGGAGTGGAATTTGCGGGCGCTCTTGAGCGCGCATTCGATCGACTCGGCGCCGGAGTTCGTGAAGAAGACGCGATCTGCAAAGGTCAGCTCGCAATACCGGCGCGCCAGATCGGCCTGGCCGGGCACGTCGAACATGTTGCTGAGATGCCAGATCTTCAGCGCCTGCGTGTGCAGCGCTTCGACCAGGGCAGGGTGTGCATGGCCTAGCGTGTTGACGGAAATGCCCGCAATAAAGTCGAGATACTGGCGGCCTGACGTGTCGGTCAGCCAGCTTCCTTTGCCGTGAGAAAACTGCAGTTCTGGCGGGGCATAAGTCGGAAACAGGCTGTCGCGGTTCATGGGGACCTCTTTTCTGGTTCGCCCATGGGTGCCGCATCTGCCTGATCATTGTAATCGTCAAAGGGAACGATATAATGCCTATGATTAGGCGATATGGCGCCAAAAATAGGCAAAGTGATAAAATGCGATGATCAGGCTGACGGACAGCGACTATGAGATGATCGAGGTGCTCAAACGCTCGGGCCGCATCAGCGTGACCGATCTTGCCAAAGCGCTCTCGGTCTCAAGGTCCACCGCGCAAAAGCGGCTGGAACGGCTGGAGACGTCGGGTGTGATCGACTCCTACACCTGCATCCTGGCGGCGCCCTACCAGCGAGACTGGGTGAGCGCGCATGTTCTGGTCACGGTGGCGCCGAAGACGATGGACGCCGTGGTGCAGAAACTGTCGCGCGTGACGGGTGTCGAGGAAGTGCACTCGGTCAGCGGCGAGTTCGACCTGATCGTCGTCATCGCGGCCCCTTCCGTGCAAAACCTTGAAGCCTATGTCGACACCGTGATCGCCATCGACGGCGTCGAGCGCACCCGCTCGTCGGTCATTCTGTCCACCCGCATCAACCGGCGCTCATAAGCGGCGCTCACCGCCTGTCGAGGCAGGCCAGCCGGCAACCTTCAGATCATGGAAAAGCCTGGAGCGGGTGAAGGGAATCGAACCCTCGTATTCAGCTTGGGAAGCTGCTGCTCTACCATTGAGCTACACCCGCGTTCCGGGCCGTATTTGAGCCGGTTTCGCCTCGCGCGCAAGAGGGCTAGTCCGTCAGTTCCACCACGGTGACAGATCGTGCGGGCAGGGTGAGGATCAGGCCTCGCTTGCCGGCGCGGGCCTTGATGGCGACCGGGTGGACCGTGTCCGGGGCATCAAAATCATTGTGCGCGTCCATGGTCTTGCCGCTCAGCATCCGGCCTTTGGCCTCTGTGGCGCCGAAGGCGCTGGCGTCGATCTCATGGCTTGCCCTCGCATCGGCATTGACCAGAGCGAGCATGAGCCGGCCATCCGGTGTACGCGCGGCGCTTGCGCTGAGGGCCGGCACGCTTGTCTTGCCCAGCGTGTAGGCCGGGCCGTCTTCCAGGCTGACAGGCAGGGCTTCGGCGCCCATGAAAGGCTTGTACATTTCGAGCACATGATAGGTCGGCGTCAGCACCATGTCCGGCCCGTCGGTGAGGATCATGGCCTGCAGCACGTTCACCATCTGCGCGATATTGGTCATCTTCACGCTGTCTGCATGGGCATGGAAGATGTTGAGGTTGAGGCCCGCCACCACGGCGTCGCGGATCGTGTTCTGCTGGAGGAGGGAGGGATCGTCCGGCGAGTCCTTGTCCACCCACATGCCCCACTCATCGACGTAGAGGCCGAAGTCCGGCTTCAGGTCCGGGTGCGCCGCGAACATGGCTTCCTGACCGGTGATGATCTCGTCCATGCGCAGGGTGCGCGCCATGGTGGAGATCCATTCGGTCTCCGGAAAACCGGTGGCGGCACCCTTCCTGTCCCAGTCGCCGGTCGGTAGCGTGTAGAAGTGCATCGAGATGCCCTCGGCGAGGTCTGCGATATAGGGATGGCTGAGCACGGTGTCTGAATATTCCGGATTGCCATCATGCGAGCCCGAGATGATGCGCACCGGCTGGTCGCCCTCGGTCATCGCGAAGCTGGCAAACAGGGCGTACTGGTCGGCATAGGTCGTGGCCGTCTGGTGGCCGCCACAGCCCCAGGTCTCGTTGCCGATGGCGATATAGTCGACTTTCCAAGGCGCCTCGCGGCCATTGGCGCGGCGCTCTGCGGCCCGGTCGCCCTTGGTGGCCGTCAGGTATTCCAGCCAGTCGGCGGCCTCCTTCGTGGTGCCTGTGCCGAGATTGAGGTTCAGATAGGTCTTCGCGCCGAGGCGTTCGGCGAAGTTGAAGAATTCATGGGTGCCGAAGCTGTTCGGTTCCGGCGTGCCGCCCCACACCATGTTGGTGCGCAAGGGGCGGCTATCCTGCGGGCCGATGCCGTCGCGCCAGTGATAGAGGTCGGCATAGCAGCCGCCCGGCCAGCGGATCACCGGTACGTCCAGCGCCTTCAGCGCGATGAACACATCGTCTCTTATGCCGTCCGTATTGGGAATCTCGCTGTCCGGGCCGACCCAGATGCCGTCATAGGGCAGCAGGCCGACATGTTCGAGGAACTGGCCGTAGACCTCCGGCTGGATCGTGCCGATGGGGGCGGATGTGTCCACTTTCAGCTGCGTTTGCGCGAAAGCGGGGGCGGCGCTCAGCAGAAGCGCGGCGAGGCCGGCGGCCAGTCTGGATATCATGAAGTCCTCCCTGAGCTATTTTAGCGCTAACATTTCCGGCCATGGCCATCCAAGTCAAGCTGCATTCCGGAACAAACCAGCCGCGCGCGGCGCTGGCGCAGAAACAAGGATGCGGTTAGAAGGCCCGCCATGAACGGATTTCTTGCAGTCGCGGCCGGCGGCGCCCTGGGCGCTGCGATGCGCCATGGAGTGAGCCTTATGGCCTTGCGTCACCTGCCATCAGGCTGGCCGCACGGCACCTTTGCGGTGAACATCATTGGCAGCTTTGCCATGGGCTTACTGATCAGCTGGCTGGCCTTTCGCGGTCAGGGCGGCCCGCAGGAGCTGCGCCTGTTCCTGGCCACCGGTTTGCTCGGCGGTTTCACCACGTTTTCGGCTTTCTCTCTGGAAGTCGCCAATTATGTGCGGTCGGGCGACATGACCCGCGCCGCGCTTTACGCCTTCCTGTCGGTGACGCTCGGCCTTGCCGCGCTGCTCATCGGCATGTGGCTTTCCCGGAAAGTGTTCGCATGAGCGGCCAGATCGTCACCGAAACCGTTACCAGCAAGGAAGAAGGCACGCGCCTCGACCGCTGGGTGAAACGGCGCGTCCAGCTCACTCAGGGCCAGGTGGAGAAGATGATCCGCACCGGGCAGATCCGGGTGGATGGCGCACGGGCAAAGTCCAACACACGCCTCAGCGCAGGCATGCAGGTGCGCCTGCCAATCCTCAGCGGCGACTCGACAAAGCCCGCACCGGACAAGGCCGTGAAACTGTCGCGCGAAGACCGCGAGTTCCTGCAAGAGATCACGCTCTACGAAGACGACGACATGATCGCCCTCAACAAGCCCGCCGGCCTCGCCGTGCAGGGCGGGTCGGGTCAGGGCAAGCACGTCGACGGCATGCTGGCCTCGCTCAGCGATGGCACGCACCGGCCTGTGCTGGTGCACCGTCTGGACAAGGACACGTCCGGCGTCCTCCTCGTGGCGAAACATCCGGCTGCTGCCGCGCGTCTGGCAGAGCTGTTCCGCAGCCGTGACATGAACAAGGTCTACTGGGCCATCACCGTTGCCGTGCCCAACCCGCCCTTCGGTCAGATCCGCTGCTGGATGGTGAAAGGCGTTGAGGACGAGAACGAGGAAGACGGCTACCGCATCGTCGATCCGAAAAGCCGCGGCCGCCGCGACTCTGACCGCGAACGCATGTTCCGCTCAGCGCAGGGCGTCGAGGGCGCACGCCATTCGATCACGGACTATGCCGTCATCTCCACGGCGGGCCAGAAGGCTGCCTGGGTGGCGCTGAAGCCGGAAACCGGCCGCATGCACCAGCTGCGCTTCCACATGCTGGAAATGAACACGTCCATCCTCGGCGACTTCAAGTACCAGTGCCGCCGCGAAGTGCCGCAGGGGCTCGCCCCCGGCCTGCACCTGCACGCCCGCGCGCTGGTCATCCCGCGCCCGAACGGCAAGCCGGTCACGATCATCGCGCCGCTGCCGCCACACATGAAGCAGACCTTCGAAACGCTCGGCTTCCTGGAGCAGGAAGCCGGCAAGAACCCGATGGCGCCGTTCGTTTGAGGCTGGCCCATGACTGACCTGCGCCTTGCCATCTGGGACGTGGACGGAACACTCATCGACAGCCGTGAAACCATTCATGGCGTCATGGTCGAGACGTTCAAGATCGCGGGCCTGACGCCGCCGGAATATGACGCGACGCGCCGCATTGTCGGCCTCAGCCTGCATGATGGCTGCGGACAGCTCGCCCCGCCGGATTTCAGCGCCGAGCAGATCGATCACTTGGTCAACACCTATCGCGACACCTATGTCCGCGCGCGCGGGCGTCCGGACTATGCCCAGCCGCTCTATGATGGCGCGATGGAAACGCTGGAGACCCTTCGCGAGGAAGGCTGGCTGATGGCCATGGCGACGGGCAAGTCCCGGCGTGGCATCGAGGGCCTGTTCGGGCTGCACAAGCTGGACCATTTCTTCGACACGATCTGGTGCGCCGATGACGGCCCCGGCAAGCCGCACCCGTTCATGGTCGAAAAGGCCATGTACGCCCTCGGCGCCCAGCCGCAGGAAAGCCTGATGATCGGCGATGCCATCCACGACATCGCCATGGGTCGCGCCGCCGGCGTGCGTACCCTCGGCGTCAGTTGGGGCTTCGGCGCCGCGCACGAACTGGAAGAGGCCGGCGCCCACGAAGTCCACCACGACTTCACCACCCTGCGAGCCAGCCTGCTGGCGTTTGAGCCGGGTGTATGATGCAAGGTTTCTTCTTGTGCAACCTGTAGTTTGAGAGCATGTTTCCCAACATGCCGCGATCTCAGCTCCCTGAATTCGGTCCGAACGGTGCTATCCTGAACAGCCCGGCGATGACGGACGAGATGCGAGCGAAGATCGCAGGGACGTATCGCGCGCCTGTGAGCGATTTGTCTCTGAAGGACCGTTTGATAACCTTAATCCCGTGGGTGCCATTCGCTTTCGCCATGGCGGTGCATGAGAAGGTCCCGCTCTGGGTGTCGCTGATCCCGATTGGCGTGGGGCTGGCAGGAGCAGTTCGCAATTGGCGGATCCGCAAGGGCATTGAGCCATGGCTTTGGAGGGCGGCTGGGGGCTTATCTCTCCTCTGGTTCGTTTACTGCCTGGTATTCTGGAATTTCGGTGAAACGCGGCCTTAGGCCATTTGCCGGGGCAACATCCGCCTGCAACACGTGCCCCCTTGGAAACCTCCCTCACAGCGCGTACATGCGCGCCATGACTGATGATACGCCCAATCCGAAGCGCTTTTACAAGAATGCCGCCGTCGAGCAGACGTCGGGTGGCTGGACCGTCGAGCTTGACGGACGCTCGATCAAGACGCCCGCCCGCGTCGCCCTGACCCTGCCGAGCCAGCGCCTCGCCCGCGCGCTGGCCGCGGAATGGAACGCGCAGGAGGACGAGATCGACCTCACCGCCATGCACCTGACGCGCCTCGCCAATGTCGCCATCGACCGGACGCCGGAGATGCGCTTCGAGATGGCCGATGAACTCGCCCGCTATTGCGAGACAGACCTTGTCTGCCACCTGGCTGAAGGGCCGGAGGAACTGGTCGAGCGGGAAGAGGAATACTGGCGCCCGGTGCGTGAGTGGGCCGGGCAGGAACTGGACATTATTCTCGTGCCGGTCGAAGGCGTGCTCGCCTCACCGCAGCCGGATGCCTCGCTGGAAGCGGCCCGCAATGCGGCGCTCGACATGGATGATTTCCGCCTCACCGGTACGCTGTATGCATGCGGACTGTATGGCTCGGCCCTGCTTGCGCTGGCTGTGGCCGAGGGGCAGCTGTCGGCCATGGACGCGTTCGAAGTCTCCCGCGTCGATGAGGTCTGGCAGAACGAGCAATGGGGCGAAGACGAAGAGATCAAAGAGGCCACCGAAATCCGCCGCACGGAAGTCCGCGCGCTGGAAATCTGGATGAAGTCTCTGCCGCGCTAAGCGCCGTCAGACTTTCGCCTTCAGGACGTTCTGCACTGCCGCGTTCGCAGGGAAGCTGCTGAGGTTCGGCAGGGCGGCAGCAAGTTCTGCATCCGTCAGGCCGAACCAACGGCCGAGCGGCTCAGCATTTTGCTCCACAGACGTCGTCGGGATCAGACGCCCATTGTCGGCATCCTGCGCAAAAACTCGCGTCATGCGCGAACGCTGGGCGGGCTTTTTTTTGCTCCCGCAACAAGCGAGTGGCTGTCATGTGGTCTCGCGGCGTGCGGAGACAACCGCGGATGAACGCAGCTTTCAGGCCCGGTTCCAGCGGGGCGTGATTTCTGGGAGGCATGATGAACCACGTCATGACTTCTGGAGTGGCCGCCGTTGCCCTTGCTGCGTCGGCCCTCTTCGCTCTCCCCGCCGCTGCGGACAGCCCGCGGGTCAAGGCGGCTGTCTCCACACAGATCGGCGACACGTCGACCCTGTTCATCGCCGTCGGTCATGGCGGGGATGACTATCGTCCGGCCGCTTACAGTTATCGCAGCCCGGCGCGCGGCTACAGGCAGGACATGTCTGATCGCTACAGCCGCGATGCCATCCGCGCATGCCGACAGGGCATCAAGCAGGAAGCTCGCCGTATCGGCTATCGCGATGTCGACTTTGACAGCCGGGCCTGGGCCCAGCCGTTCGGTCGGGCCGGCTACACGGTCCGCTTCCGTGAGGTCGAGTTCGAAGGCCGCCGCCATGATGTCGAGCGCAGCGTGAGCTGCACCGTCCGCAATGGCCGCGTCACCGATATTGACGGCCTTCCGCGCAGCGGTGCCGGCCCACGTGGCCATGATGACCGCCGGGCTTACCGCTAGGCCCTGACAATTTCCTCCCAGCCAGAATGGCTCAAAAAGGAAGAACGCCCCGGACTGAACATCCGGGGCGTTTCTTTTAGAACTGGAAGTAGATGAACGGCCTATAGCCGAGCGGCACGAAGGAGAGGGCCAGGGCGGCCAGTGCGCCGGTTGCAAGGGCAAAGCCGACAGGCGGGATCCGTCCCAGCATCTCGCCGATCCTGAACCGGTGGCTGACGAAGTGGAACACGCTGATGCCCACAATGAACGGCCAGACGATGGCGGGCAGGTTTTGTGTGCCAGCTGAGCTGAACGTCGCATAGGTTTTCGTGATGGCGAGCGCTTCGTCCAGGTTCGGGGCACGGAAGAAAATCCAGGTAAGGTTCACCCAGTAATACGTGATCGCCGTGCCCAGCACGATGCCGATGGCGCCCAGCGGCTTCACGCGTTTCGCCACCATGTCGCTCCACGTGCGCTCCACCATCAGGGCGAGGCCGTGCAGGAATCCCCAGATGATGAAGTTGAACGAAGCCCCGTGCCACAGGCCGCCCAGCACCATTGTGGTCATCAGGTTCACGTCGCGGCGCATGTTGCCTTTGCGGTTCCCGCCCAGTGGAATGTAGAGATAGTCGCGCAGCCAGCTGGACAGCGAGATGTGCCACCGGCGCCAGAAATCCTGGATGTTGGCCGACAGGTAAGGCGAGTCAAAGTTCGCCGGGAACTTGTAGCCGAGCAGGGCTGCTGTCGCGATGGCCATGTCGGAATAGCCCGAGAAGTCGCAATAGATCTGGATGCCATAGAGCAGCACGCCGGCGATCACGCTGTGCGCGGTATAAGTGGAAGGATCGGAGAAGATCAGGTCCACATAGGGCGCCATATTGTCGGAGATACAGGCCTTCTTGAAGAAGCCGACCAGGAACAGGGCGACGCTCGCGCGCACCGCCACATCGCTCCATTTGCGCGCGGTATCCATCTGGGGGATGAAGTCCGAGGCGCGCACGATGGGGCCTGCCACCAGCTGAGGGAAGAAGGCGATATAGAAGGCAACATCGAGGAAGCTGCGCCTGGCGCCGATCACGCCGCGGTGCACGTCCACCATGTAGGAGATGGCCTGGAACGTGTAGAAGCTGATGCCGACCGGCAGGACGAGGTTCAGCGTCACATGTCCGGCGCTGAAGCCCATCAGGCCAGCGAAGTCGACAAAGCTGTCAGCGAAGAAGTTGAAGTATTTGAACAGGCCGAGAACGATCAGGGCAAAGACGATGCCTGTGCCGAGCGCCCATTTGCGTTTCTTCGTTTCGCTTTCCGGCAGGGTCGCCGCGCTGCCGACCAGATAGCTGACCAGCGTCACCATCAGGATCAGGCCAAGGAAGCGCCAGTCCCACGCGCCATAGAAGACATAGGAGGCCAGCGTCAGAATACGTTTGCGCCAGAGATTGCTGCGCAGGGCCCAGACCAGACCGAAGACGAGCGCGAAGAAGAGGAAGAAGCGGGCTTCAACGAACAGCATCGGCTTATTCCTTACCGGCCTTGGACATGGCGCAGTATTCGCTGCCGACTTTGTAGCTCAGCTTGCGCGCGCCGGTTTCCCCGAAATGGCTGAAGTCAAACCAGAGGTCGCGGTCGAACAGGTCAGGATAGACGTCCGGCCGGTTGAAGTTCAGCACTTTGTAGTCGCCGGGCAGGGCCTTGACGGCCTCGCCTGTGCGCGGCGTGCGGTCGAGTTCCGGCAGGTCCGGCGAAATATAGAGCGCCGCGTTCAGGCCGCGCGCCGTCAGACGGTCGAGGCGTTCGGCCAGATAGACAGCGCGGGCGGTGACGTCTTCATCGCTGTGCGCGCCATAGCGGGTCAGCTCTTCGGCATAGCGTTCAGGGTGATCCTCGAAATCCTTGCGGCGGGCTTCGATCTCCGGCGTCAGGATGGAGCCCAGCGCCTCGAAGCCGTCTTTCGACATGTCGAAGGTCATCGGGTCCGGCGCGACGCCCGGCGGGAAGGCCATCGCCGCGCCGCGGCCGACACCGGACAGGTCAAAGCCCATGCCGAGTGCTTGCATGCCAGCGCGAAACACGCGCTTGGGCAGGGATTCCGGATAGGACGTGATCGCCTCGATCTGCGCGGGCAGCAAAGCCGGGTCATTGAAATAGCGGGCACGGTCTGTGGTGACTTCGGAAAGCTCGCGTGCATTCGGCAGCGGGTCTTCGATCACGACGCGCTTGAGGTTGTCGCCCCCGGCGGCCAGCACCTGGTCGACCATCCAGTCTTCCTCTGCGCCGGTCAGGCCGAAGACGCCGAGATTGTAGACGTTCCAGTCCGGGCAGCCAGCCTCCGCCGCGCCGCGTTCCACCTCGTCCGGGACGATATGGTAGAAAGTGCGCGAGGTGCCGACGAACACGGTGTCGTACTTTTCCGGCGCCGCCTGATAGGCCTTCAGCTTGGGGCTCAGCACCAGCAGGTCCGGCAGGGGCGTTGCGGCCCGCAGGCCCAGCGACAAGGGCACGGCCACGGCGACAAAGCCGATACCGAACAGGACAGCTGAAACGAGGGCAGTTCGAATCTGGGTAATCATGACAGCCGGATCTGGGGGTTTGTATCGGCCCTCAGGTGCAGGAAATATGCCAGCGCGGCCTGTGCCGGGCTCAGCCTTCGGGCTGTTCCAGCGCAACCACCCGGTAACCCTGTTCCTTCAATGCCTGCAACAGGAGGCGCGTGCGTGCGGCGGAATTTTCCTGTGGATCGTGCAGCAGGACCATGCCGCGCCGGCCGTGCTGTTCCAGCTTGGCGAGGATCATTTCGACCGCCTCTTCCGGCGTATTGTACGTCCAGTCCGCCCCGTCGGCAGTCACCGCCACTTCAATCATGCCGGCCGCGCGGATCGCCTGTGACAGCTCCGGATTGGTCGCGACATAGGGGAAGCGGAACAGCGGCGTCGGCTGGCCGATGGCGGCCTCGACGGCGGTTTTGCCTGCTTCGGCGTTCTCAACTGCCGCTGCGAGGCTCAAGTTTGTGAGCCTCGCGTGGTCCAGACTGTGGCTGCCCACCGTATGGCCGGCCTCGCGTATGTCCTTCGCCAGCCCCGGCCTGACCTCCGCCTCGTTGCCCAGAAGGAAGAAGGTCGCCCGCGTGCATTCCTGATCGAGGGCTTTCATCACCCGTTTGGTGCGGAACGTGGCCGGGCCGTCATCAAATGTCAGGATCACTTCGCCCGGTTCCAGCAGGTCATAGGGCGGCGGCGACTCCGCTGTCAGCATCAGGGTGCGCGACACGCCGAGGGCGTCCGGCCCGCACTGGGCCTGGGACGGGCCTTCGAGGCCGCCGGTCAGCAGGATGGCGCCTGAAAGGGCAGTCGCGCGGAGCAGGGCGCTGAAGGCAGGGCACATGGCGTGTCTCTCTGGTTGGGGAACTTGCCGCAGATCTAGCAAGGAACAGGCCGTCCTGTCAGCAAAAGAGGTCTAATTTGCCTGTGACGCTAGGTCAATTGACGCGGGGCGCGGCGAGATAGCGCCCGACTTGCCCTTGCCAAGCCATCCGACGTGATTATCAAGCAAGCGGACACTTTATATGACAGACTTTTGGCACAGACTTTTGGCAAGGAGCCGGCTCGCATGCAGGATGTTATCGAAGCGCTTGAGCAGAAACGGGCAGAGGCACGTCTTGGCGGCGGCGAGCGGCGGATCGAATCCCAGCACGCCAAAGGCAAGCTGACGGCCCGCGAGCGGATCGCTGTCCTGCTCGATGAAGGCAGCTTCGAAGAATACGACATGTTCGTCGAGCACCAGTGCGCCGATTTCGGCATGGAAAGCCAGAAAATCCCCGGCGACGGCGTCGTCACCGGCCAGGGCACCATCAATGGCCGCCTGGTCTATGTCTTCTCGAAAGACTTCACCGTCTTCGGCGGCTCGCTCTCGAAGACCCATGCCGCCAAGATCGTGAAGGTCCAGCAGGCCGCGGCCCGCGTTGGCGCACCTGTGGTCGGCATCTTTGACGCGGGCGGCGCGCGCATTCAGGAAGGCGTCGACAGCCTTGCCGGCTATGCCGACATCTTCATGGAGAACGTGCTCTCCTCCGGCGTGATCCCGCAGATCTCCGTCATCATGGGCCCGTGCGCAGGCGGCGACGTCTACTCCCCGGCCATGACGGACTTCATCTTCATGGTGAAGGACACGTCCTACATGTACGTGACCGGCCCGGACGTGGTGAAAACCGTGACCAACGAGGAAGTCACCCACGAGACGCTCGGCGGGGCCTCGGTCCACGCGGCGAAATCCGGTGTGGTCGACGGCGCGTTCGAGAACGACATCGAAGCGCTGGTGCAGATGCGCCGCCTGATCGACTTCCTGCCCGGTTCCAACCGCGAAGACCCGCCAGTGCGCGACGTGTTCGACGACATCGAGCGTCAGGATGCCAGCCTCGACACGCTGATCCCGCCCAATCCGAACTCGCCCTACGACATGCGCGAGCTGATCGAGAAAGTGTCTGACGAAGGCGACTTCTTCGAGATCAGCCCCAAATTCGGCGCCAACATCCTGTGCGGTTTCGGCCGCATCGAAGGCTCGACCGTGGGCTTTGTTGCCAACCAGCCGATGACGCTGGCCGGCGTGCTCGACATCGACGCCTCCCGCAAGGCGGCGCGGTTCGTGCGCTTCTGCGACTGTTTCAATATTCCGATCGTCACTTTCGTGGACGTGCCGGGCTTCATGCCGGGCACCAAGCAGGAATATGGCGGCCTCATCAAGCACGGCGCGAAACTGCTGTTCGCCTATGCCGAGGCCACGGTTCCGAAAGTCACCGTCATTACACGGAAGGCCTATGGCGGCGCGTATGACGTGATGAGCTCCAAGCACCTGCGCGGCGACGTGAACTATGCCTGGCCGACGGCAGAGATCGCCGTGATGGGCGCCAAGGGCGCGGTCGAAATCATCTTCCGGAAAGACATCGGCGACGCCGAGAAGATCGCCGAGCACACGAAGATGTACGAAGACAACTTCGCGAACCCCTACGTCGCCGCCCGCAAGGGCTATATCGACGACATCATCATGCCCCACTCAACCCGCCGCCGCGTCGCCAAATCCCTCCGCAGCCTGAAGAACAAGCAGCTGGAGAACCCATGGAAGAAGCACGATAACATTCCGCTGTAGGGGCGGAAGCGAGCACACTCCTGACGCGATTGCGGACATTGCGTATTTGAAGACAGACCGGTCTGGGTCCAGACTGTTGCAAACCCGAAGCAAGGTTTTGCACACAAGGAGCAGCACAATGGCTGACGCAGTTATTCCGCCGAAAGACCTTCGCATTCTCATCACGGGCGGTGCCCGAGGGATAGGTGGCGCGGTCGCCCGCCTTCTGGCGGCTGACGGCGCGCACGTTATCATCGGCGATATCATCGATGATGCAGGCAAGGCTCTGGCAGACGAACTCGGCGAGCGGGTCATGTATCACCGGATGGACGTTACAAGCGAAAGCGACTGGCGGTCGGCTGTCGACAGCGCCGACAAGGCGTTTGGAGGCATCAACGCCGTCTTCAACAATGCCGGTATACTGTCGGTCGGCTCCGTGGAGACGTGTTCACCGGAAGATTTCCGGAAAGTGATTGATGTGAACCTCTACGGCATGTTCCTCGGCATTCACACGTGTGCGCCCGCGCTTCGTCGCAACGGGGGTGGTGTGATCGTGAACACGTCCTCGACCGCAGGTCTCCAGGGGTATGCAAACTTGGCGGCCTATGTTGCCAGCAAGTGGGGCGTACGTGGGCTCACCAAAGCGGCAGCGCTCGACCTGGCCATAGACAAGATAAGGGTTGTCTCGCTGCACCCCGGTCCGATCCGGACGCCCATGACGGAAGGGTTCGGTCAGGAGACGGTCTCGGCCCAACCAATGCCACGCTTTGGCGAGCCGGCGGAAGTCGCGCGGATGGTTCGTTTCCTCATGACGGAAGCGACCTACTCGACAGGCAGTGAGTTCATCATTGATGGTGGTGCGGTCACCGGGCAGTTGCTCCCGCTCCCAGATTAGGCCGTTCGAACCCTCAGCGCTTCTTCTTTTCCACGCCCAGCATCGCGTCGTCTTTCAGCGTCGGGCTTGCGCCCTTGGCTTTGGACTTGTCGGCCTTGGGTTTGCGGATTTCCTTGTTCGATTTCTTCTGGCCTTTGGCCATGGTCGTGATCCTTTGGGTGAGCGCGCGGCGCGGCACGGGAGGCCGGGCGCCGGGAACGCGGAGGGTGTCAGTGTCGGGAAGAGCTACGCCGGGCGGGGGCGCCCGGCTGGGCGCGATGGCGTGGCGAATACATGGGGAGGCTGCGCCGCGATTGTAAGCAGGCCAAAACGTATCCTGAAAAATTCCCGCAAATTTAACCTAACCCATTAGCCAGCATCTTTACATGTTTCCGCTATCAAAGCCGCCATGGGGAAGTTGGCACATGCAGATGCCAGGTCGCGGGAGAGACGGGTTTGGAACGGGAAAAGACTGCCATTGCGCAGAGACGCAAACGGCAAGCCGAATTGAGTGAGCAGCATTCCGCGTTCATTCGCGGCAAACAGTTGCACACTTATCGCCAGCTCCTGCCGTTCAGTGTGCCCGGTAGCGTTTTCAATTCCGTTATGATGATCGCGCTTCTTGCCTGGCACCAGCCTGGTCCGGCCCTGAATATCTGGGCCGGCATCATGGTTGCCGTGGCGCTGCTTGGCCTTCGCTCGGTATGGCTGGTTACGCGCTACAAGACACAAGATCGGCCCCGGTCCGCTGAGGATCTGGCCCGTCCGATCATGGAATCCACAATTGTGGGCGTTGCATGGGCCTTGTGCCCGATCATCTTCCTGCCGACGTCGACCGGTTACGACACGACGATCATCGTGTGCATCTGTGGCGGCATGTTGCTGGGGGCGGGCTTCACCATGTCCACACTGCCTGGTGCGGCGATCCCGTTTATGATTTCCATGGCGTTCGGCATCATTCTGGGCTTGCTCCGTTCGCCCGCAGAGCAAGGCAATTTGTTGCTTGCTTCCGTCTTCGTCTCTTTCACGCTTGTCGCGATCCGCGCAACGTTCTGGAACCACGCGAATTTCGTGCGCAACTGGATGCAGCAGGTCAAGCTCAAGGACCAAGCCTCGCAGCTTAAGAAAAAGCAGGAAGTGATCAGCCTATTGCTAAATGAATTCGAGCTGGCCGCTTCGGACTGTCTCTGGGAACTGGACGCCCGGCATTGCGTGGTGCGTCCCTCAGACGTTCTGGTAGAGCGTACCGGGTTTTCGGCTACTCAACTCGAAGGACAGCCAATCACAAGGTTCTTTGATACCGACAATCCGGGCGCGGCAGCAGATTTCCAGCGCCTGCGCGACGCTCTGGAAGTCAACGGCGAATTCAACGACCTTCGTCTGCCGGTGAAGATGTCGGGCAAGACCATCTGGTGGCGCATCTCCGCAAAGCCGGTGTACAATGAAGCGGGTGTCTTCGAGGGCTATCGGGGCGTGGCCTCCGACGTGACAGAAAAGTACGAAGCCGAAAAACAGATCTACAATCTGGCGCATTTCGACACGCTGACGGGCCTTCCCAAGCGCGTGCTCCTGCTTCAGGTTCTGGAGAAGGCCGTCAGTACGCTGGATGCGGATGCACCCGGCTTTGCCCTTATTGCGCTTGACCTTGACCGCTTCAAGACCATCAACGACGTCTTCGGGCATACGGTCGGGGACGCGTTCCTTCGGGCGACGGCCGACCGCCTGCGTGAGACTGTCGGGACGCAGGATGTCGTTGCCCGTTTTGGCAGCGACGGGTTCCTGGTCCTGTTGCGGAGTGTGACAGACCGGAAGGCGATCAGGGTGCTGGCAAACCGGATGCTGCACGATCTGCATCAGCCCGTATTCATCGACGGCGCACAGGTGCAGTCCAGCATCAGTATTGGATTTTCGCTGTGTCCGGAACATTCTGCCGATCCTTCCGAACTGTTGAAATTCGCCGACATTGCGCTGCTGGCATCCCGTAAGGCTGGCCGGAACACGGTTCGTGCTTTCGACGCAGGCATGATGTACGACGCGGGCGAAGCCATCGCGATGGAAAATGATTTGCGTGATGCGCTCGACGCAAATGAATTCTCGCTCCATTTTCAGCCGATCTTCAACACCAGGACGCAGCGTATTGGTGGCTTCGAAACCCTCATTCGCTGGAACCATCCGACACGGGGCGCTGTGAGCCCTGAATATTTTGTGCCGATGCTGGAACAGGCAGGCATGATCCCGGTTGTGGGCGAGTGGATTATAAGGGAAGCGCTGCGCGAGGCGGCAACCTGGGACCCGTCCCTCCGTATCTCGATAAACCTTTCGCCCTTGCAGGCGCGCAACCGGTCCATCGTCACGATTGTCGCCAATGCGCTGGCTCAGTACGGCGTTGATCCTGGCCGCGTGGACTTTGAGATCACGGAAACAGCCCTGATCGACAACACCGAGGAAATCCTTGCGACCCTGAAGGCCCTGCAGGGACTGGGTGTGACGATTTCGCTGGACGATTTCGGCACTGGCTATTCCTCGCTGACGCTGCTCCAGGTTTTCCCGTTCAACAAGATCAAGATCGACAAGTCCTTCGTCCAGAAAATGGGGACCCATGGCGAGTGCCGGGCTATCGTCCGCTCTGTGCTGAGCCTCGCGAAAAGCCTTGGCATGCGCACCACGGCTGAAGGTGTCGAAACGCAGGCGCTGGCGGATGCGCTGATTGCAGAAGGGTGCTCCGAACTTCAGGGCTATTTCTTCGGCAAGGGGCAAACGCCGGATCAGCTTGTTGAGGCAGGCTTGCTGGTGAAGCATGATCTTCCTCCGCCGGAGGCGACTGTCAGTGCTCCTGCGCTGGTCGGCGCGTGGCAGGGGCGATTCCGGGCCTGACACGGCGAACAGGCGCCATACTTCCCTCTCCACCCCCGATATGCCAACTTCCGCCCGGAATCGCTCTGACCGGAGCGGCGGGCAAAAGGGAGCTTCGGCATGTTGGATCGGTTTGGCTATTCGGCGCTGGGGGCGCTGTTCCTTCTGGGTGCCTGCACACATGAGGGGGACGTGGCGGCCCCGGAGATCACCGATACGGTCACGACGATCACGGATACCGACACAACGATCACGGAAACATACTCCGTCCGCCTGTTTGACTCCACGATTGGCCAGATGGTCGCCACCACAGACGGCGACACGGTCACGGTGGATTACGAGTACCGCAACAATGGCCGCGGCCCGACGCTGGCCGAGACGATCGAGCTGGGCGCGGACGGCCTGCCGACCGGCTGGAAGGTCGATGGCGCCACCACGTTCGGCAACGAGATCCACGAGACTTTCGCGCTGGCAGACGGCGTCGCCAGCTGGACCGACACGACCGGCCCTGGCACGGCGGAACAGACTGAGCCAACGATCTACATCCCACAAAACGGCACGCCTTATGCGCTCGCCGTCTATGCCAAAGCGCTGCTGGCGGATGCAGACCACACGCTGCCCGCCTGGCCTGCGGGCGAGCTGAAACTGGACGCGCTGGAACAGGTCAGCGTCGATGGCGCAGCTGGCCCGGTCGAGGCAACGGCCTATGCGCTGGTCGGCGATGATGTCGATCCGACCTATTTCCTCGCCGAAGCGAATGGCGACCTGTTCGCGCTGATCTCGCCGCGCTTCGTGATCGTGCGGGAGGGCTATGAAGCCGCCGACACGCAGCTGAAAGACCTCGCCGCGCGCCTCTCGACCGAGCGGCTGGAAGCCATTCAGGCCGCCACCGCGCACACGTACGACGCGCCGCTCGCAATTACGAATGTCCGCGTGTTCGATCCGCACGCAAAAGCTCTCACGGAGGCCTCTACAGTCACGGTGGATCACGGTGTGATCACGTCCGTGGCGTCTGGAGTCTCGGATACGGCCGGGTCGTACGTGGTCGACGGGCAGGGCGGAACACTGGTGCCGGGCCTGATCGACATGCACGGCCATGTCAGCCAGGACGCCGCCCTGAAGAACATCGCCGCCGGGGTTACGCTGATCCGCGACATGGGCAATGACAATGCCGTGCTGAGCGATCTGATCGGCAAGATCGAGGACGGCCAGCTCGCCGGGCCGCGTATCGTCCGCTCCGGTTTCATCGAAGGCAAAAGCCCATTCAGCTCGAACAATGGCATCCTCGTGAAAAGCGAAGAAGAGGCCGTCGCGGCGGTCGACTGGTACGCCGATCAGGGCGACTTCTGGGAGATCAAGGTCTACAACTCGATGAACCCGGCCTGGGTGCCGGCCGTCGTGAAACGGGCGCATGAGCGCGGCCTGCGCGTCACCGGCCACGTCCCGGCCTTTACCGATGCCGACCACATGATCGAGGCCGGTTATGACGAGATGACCCATATCAACCAGGTCATGCTGGGCTGGGTTCTGGCGCAGGGCGAAGACACCCGCACGCTGCTCCGCCTGACCGCCCTGCAGCGCCTGCCGGGGCTCGATCTCGACGGCCCGGCTGTGCAGCACACGCTGGACCTGATGGCTGAAAAAGACATCGCCATCGACCCGACCTATGCGATCCACGAAGCGCTGCTTCTGTCGCGCAATGGCGAGACGCAGGCCGGCATGGCCGACTATGTCGACCATATGCCGGTCGGCGTGCAGCGCCAGGCCAAGGCGGCCTGGTCGGCCATTGGCAGCCCGGAAGAAGACGCTGCCTACAAGGGTGCGTTCGACCAGATCACCGATACGATCCGGCGCATGAAGGATCGCGGCATCTTCATCGTCTTCGGCACAGACCTTGGCGGCGCGCTGACGCTGCACCGCGAGCTGGAACTGTACCAGAATGTTGGCTTCACCCCGGCGGAGATCCTCGCCCGCGCGACGCTGGAAGAAGCCTCATATATGGGCCTTGGCGACGAGCTTGGCTCCATCGAGCCCGGCAAGAAGGCCGATTTCATCCTCGTGCCGGGCAATCCGGTGGAGGATCTGAAAGCGATCAAGACGATCCGCCTTGTCTCGAAGGGCGACACGGTCTACTTCCCGGCCGAAATCTACCCTTGGTTCGGAATTCGCCCGTTTGCCGATGTGCCGGAAGTTCAGACACCAGCATCGAGGGATTGAGCAAAACGAGGCGACTTCCCCCTTTTCCACGAAAGACAGCCTGATTCGTTCGTGCTTTCTATTCTTGTGGAAATTATAATCATTCCAGAATCACCCGGCCTGTATTGAGATCAAGCATGCTTGCCCAAAGTCATACTGTCGGAATGGACCAGCGCGTTGCTCAGAGCTGGCCTGCATCGGTGGATCCATTTGGGCGAGGCATTCAGAGATTTGAGCGGTACGGCGGCGCCCTGGAGTTTATGGCCCGTGGCGATCCAAAGCTGCGGCCGCTGGTTGTGTTGCACTCGCTGGAATATCCGGGCTGGTCCGATGAGGCGTTCTGCAAGCAGGCTGAAGCGAACGGATTTCAGACAATCTGTATCCGCCGTCCAGGCTTCGGCGCTGTGCCGCCTTTGCCGGATCCGGACCGGCAGGCACAGCTGATCGGGGCATTCCTGGACTCGCTGGGACGCAAGGATGTGGTCATTGTCAGCTCGGGCACCGGCAATACGCTGAGCTACAGGCTCGCGCGTCATCCGAGTGTGCGCCTCGTCGCGGTCTGCAATTGCTTCTTCAACTATGATCCGATGGCCGAAATCCGGCCCGACTGGTTCGCGCGGCATATCGAGCAGACGCTGACCAGCATGACTGGCGCACGTCTGGCCCTTATGGGCCTCAAGAGCGCGAAGGGCCTGTTCGGGAAGTTCTGGGTCACCGAGAATTTCGTGCAGAAAAGTCCGGGTGACCTGGAATATCTAAGGCAAAACAAAGCCTTGTTCGGGGAGGCCATGGACGCCATTAACCTGGGTACGGATATCCATACATTCCTGACGGAATTGCGCAGCTCTCTGAGTGTCGACCCGGTTCTTCACGATGGCTGTTTTGCAGACGCGCCAGTGATTTCTGTCAGCGGCAGGGAAAACAGCGATTCCTGGAAGGCGGGCATCGAGGCAGAAGCCGACCGTGTCGGCGTGCCGCTGCACTATCTGTCCTCCGGCGACGCGCTGGTCATGTACCAGTCCGCTGGCGAGCTCATGGATACGCTTCGGCAATACGCCTGATCGGGCAGGCCCGGCGGATCAACATTACCAATTGCACATGACGCGGCGGCCTTAGGCAGTTGGTAACCAAGCCAGCGCATTCTGGCGAAAGTTAATTCCAAAGCCCGTATTGTTAATGAGGATCCGTTATGGCGAAGAAGACTGTGCGCTGGGGCGCAGACGTCGGTTGTCAGACCAAGGTCAAGCCGCTGGAGCTGAGCGGTGGCCTGTCTGAGCACGGCCTGAAAGGCAAACGCGCGAAAGGCGAGCTGGGAATCAGCCGCCAGATGACCCGCAAGGACGCAAAGTCCGATGCGCAGGATGGCCTGCCCGTGTCCGAGGCCCTCACGCAGGACCAGTGGAGCGAGCGCGAACAGATGATCGCCGAACGCGCTGAGGAAGTGCGCCGCGGTCTCGGCACATGGATGTCCACAGCGTCTGCCACCGTGCGCAACTATATTGCTGACTATACGCCGATCGACATTCATCCCGACCAGCTGCGGGAAGCCATCAAGTCGGAAGAGAACGAGTATCGTCACTACGAAACCGACGACACGATCGAGGCCAAGGAATCCCATACGGCTGCGATTGTTGAGCTGCAGCAGTTCCGCGCCCTGCATGGCGACCGGATCGGGGATCGCATGCCGGACATCAAGAAGAACGTGGAACAGGCCATCGCCATCCTCGTTTTCATCATGATCCTGGAAGGCGGCTTCAATGCGCTCCTGTTCAAGGATGCCCAGTCCAATGGTCTGATCGGCGGCATGATGATCGCCTTCGGCGTCAGCGCCGTGAACGTCTGCGTCGGCGTCGTCGCCGGCTTCTTCGGCCTGCGCTATGCCTTCAATCACGCCAATATGGGCTGGAAGATCTTTGGCGGCGCGGTTGCGACCGTCTGCATCGTCTCCGGCCTGTTGCTGAACTTCTTCATCGCGCACTTCCGCGACGCTGTGGAATCCGGCCTGATCTCCGCTGACACAGCCGGAGCGATGGGCGGCTTCTCGCTGTTCTCGATCTCTCCGACCGAAGTGGTCGGCTCGATGTTCCCGAACATCTTCGCCCTCGACAGCTTCATCGCGCTCGGTCTCCTGTTCATGGGGCTGACGGTTTTCGGCCTGGCCATCTACGAAGGCTATGACCGCATCTCTGACCGCTATCCGGGCTATGGCCGCGTGTGGCGCAAGGAACGCAAGGCCTATGAGCGCCGCCAGACGGTCCGCAACGCCGTGCGCGACGACCTGTCGGACTATTTCACCCAGTGCCGCCAATGGTTCGAGACGCAGCAATCGCGTCACGTCGCCGCCAAGCGTGAAATCGAGAAGGCGATGAACCTGCTCGACGCCCGCCGCGACTTCGCCATCGCCATCGCCTCGCGCGCGGCCGACCAGGAGCGCAGCCTGAAAGTGGCTTACCGCCAGGCCCATCGCCGCGCCCGCAATGCCAACCGCGACCGCCTCGGCGAGCAGGCTGCTTGTCCCGCCTATTTCGATGAGATCGTCACGCCGCAGCTGCCGTCATACGACATGGTCAAGGAACGCGAACAGGCACAGGCCGCGATCAAGGCCATCGACAACAACATGACCGCCCTGAACATCTGCCGTGAATGGCTGGAACAGCACATCCAGCACGTCCAGCAGGGCCTGTCGTCCATCGAAAAGAAAGTCGTCGAAGAAATCGGCATGGTGCGCGAAGCCAAGCAGGTCAAAGGCAGCACGCATGTGCCCGTTGACCAGGCTCGCCGCGCCTGAGGAGACGGTAAGTCATGGCAAGACGCAGGAGCACTCGAGGCCCATGGTTCTGGCGCGGCACAATTGGTGCCATGCTGGCCTGTGTGTTCGGCGTGTTCGCCCTCGTGGCGTTCAACCAGCCGCCTGCCGTGATGGCGGAGAACAATTGCCGGGTAGACCGCAAGGACCCGGCCCACACGATCCTGCTGATCGACCAGTCTGACCCGTTCAATCCGAACGACCTCGACTGGGTGCGCGAGCTGGTCAACGACGAGGCCCGCGCCCTGCCGAAATATGGCAAGCTGACCATCATGGTGCCGAACGCGACAGACCCGTACAATCCGAAAGTTCTGTATGCGTCCTGTTCGCCGGGCAGCGCCGCTGCTGCCAATCCGATCACGCAGAACCCGAAGATGATCGAGCAGGACTGGCAGAAGAAATTCTACCAGCCGCTGGTCGGCACCGTGGAAGCCGCGCTGATGGAGAAGGAGCAGCCCAGCTCGCCGCTCACCGAAGCCATCTACACGATCTCCGACCGGGCCGATTTCCAGCCCCAGCAGGAAGGCCGCCGCGTGGTTCTGATGTCAGATCTGATGCAGCATTCCGACGGCTTCTCCTTCTACAAGAAGGGCGCCGATTATGATGCCTATCTGGAATCGAAACTGGCCGAGACCCAGCCCAAGCTCGAAGGCGTCGACGTCGTCGCCCGCATTGTGCCGCGTCAGATCTACGACCTGCCGCTCGCCGACGTGCGCGGCTTCTGGCGCCGCTATTTCGACGATGCCGGCGCGACGTATGGCTCTGTGAATTAGGCAAGGAAGCAAGCCCGCGCCCGTGCTTCGACTTCGCTCGAGCCAAGAGCGCTATGGAATCGCGGCATAAACGGGACTCATCCTGAGCGAAGTCGAAGGATGATGGCGAAGTGCGATGCCGCCCTAGTCCTCAAACACACCAATCACCGGCACATGGTCTGACGGTTTCTCCAGGCTTCGCGCCTTGCGGTAGATTTCCACGGACTGCAGCCGGTCGGCGGCTTGCGGCGAGAGCAGCAGGTGGTCGATCCGGATGCCGTGATCCTTCTGGAAGGCGCCGCCCTGATAGTCCCAGAACGTGTACTGGTGCGCCCGGCCATCGGCGATCTCGAAGGCTTCGGCAAAGCCGGCATGCTTGATCCGGCGGAAGGCTTCGCGCGTTTCGGGCAAAGCGAGGGCGTCATCGGCCCATTTGGTCTCGTCCCAGCAGTCGAGCGCGCCGGGGATCGTGTTATAGTCACCGCAGAGGACATATGGCTCCTCCGACTTCAGCCGCTCACGCGCATGGGCGAGCAGGCAGTCCATCCATTCGAGCTTGTAGTCGAATTTCGGCCCCGGCGCCGGGTTGCCGTTCGGCAGATACAGCCCGCCGACGCGGATCGGCGTCTCGGCCATGACCAGCGCCTCGATGAAGCGGGCCTGATCGTCCTCCATCGTGGGGAGGCCTTTGGTGACGTCTTCCAGCGGGTATTTGGAGAGAATGGCCACGCCATTATAGGATTTCTGCCCCAGCACGGCGCAGTTCCAGCCAGCCTCTTCCAGCTCCATATAGGGGAAGGCATCGGTCTCGCACTTCAGTTCCTGAAGGCAGACGACATCACAATTAATGTCCTGCAGCACTTCCTGCACAGTGGGGAAGCGGGCTTTGATCGAATTGACGTTCCATGTGGCAATACGCATGCGCTGACCTTTAAGCAGCTTCGCCCCATTGTTCCAGCCAGTTGCCGCCCCTATACTTGCAGAAACTTCAAGGAGACTCCCGGCATGGCCCCCAGCTGGATTCAAATGCTGATCGTTGTGATCGTCGCGCTGCTGCTGTTCGGCGGCCGCGGCCGGATCTCCGGGATCATGACCGACATGGCAAAAGGCATCGGCGCCTTCCGCAAAGGTCTCAAGGACGAAGACGCGCCCAAGGAACCGAAATCGGTTTCCAAGGACGAGATGGTCGACGTCACGCCCAAGAAAGACGAGACCAAGGCCTCGTCCTGAACCCTGACGGAGGGCACACCCGATGCTGCCCGGAATCGGCTTCACCGAACTTATGGTACTGGCGATCGCAGCCCTGATTATTGTCGGGCCGAAGGATCTGCCCATGATGATGCGCCGCCTTGGCCAGTTCGTGGGCAAGGGCCGCGCCATGGCGCGCGAGTTCCAGGCTGCCTTTGACGACATTGCCCGTCAGAGCGAGCTGCAGGAGCTGCGCAAGGAAATCGAAGACCTGAAGCTCAAGAATTCGCTGAAAGAGGCGACGGACGACCTGTCGTCCTACGAGAAAGACGTGAATTCCGCCGTCATGGCCCAGACCGCCGCGTCCACGGCCGAGCCGGCAAAGCCGGACCCGGAACCAGAGCCCGCCTCCCAGCCTGAAACCGAGCCCAAGGGCGACCCGGCATGAGCCATACCCCGCCCAAGGATGAGCAGCCCGACATCGTGGATGACGAGGTCGAATCGAGCCGCGCCCCGCTGCTGGATCACCTGAACGAGCTGCGCTCGCGCCTGATCTGGGCGCTTGTCGCGTTGTCCGTGGCGACGATTGGCTGCTTTTTCATCGCGCTGGACATCTATGAACTCCTGCTCGAACCCTTCGCCCGCATGGCGCAGGAGATCCGCGGTACGAAGCTCGACTTCATCTACACCGCGCCGATGGAGTTCTTCTTCGCCAAGCTGAAGCTGGCGCTGTTTGGCGGCCTGTTCGTGGCGTTCCCGTTCCTCGCCTATCAGGTCTATGCCTTCGTGGCGCCGGGGCTCTACAAGAATGAGCGCGGCGCGTTCTGGCCCTATCTGGTACTGGCGCCAATCCTGTTCACAGCCGGGGCCTCGTTCGTCTATTTCGTGATGCTGCCCATGCTCGCCCGGTTCACCGTCGGCATGGAGCTGACCGACAGTGAAGTCGCCAACATCACCATGCTGCCGCGCGTGGCTGATTATCTGTCTCTGGTGATGGCGCTGATGCTGGCCTTCGGCATCTCGTTCCAGCTGCCGCTGATCATGGCGCTTCTGGGCAAGATCGGCATTGTGTCGTCCAAGGCCCTGTCGAGCGGTCGCAAGTTCGCCGTGGTTGGCATCCTTGCTTTCGCGGCGGTTTTTACACCGCCCGACATGATCTCGCAGATCCTCCTCGCCGCACCGGTGCTCCTCCTGTATGAGATCGGCATTCTGAGCGTGAAGATGATCGAAAAGAAGGAAGCAGAGCGCGACGCTGCTGCGGCAGAGTGAGACATGCGCTGTCTGGCGCTGTTGTAATGACTGCTTGGATGTAGAACGGTAAGCTTGAGCCTGACCTTGAGAAGCAAGGAGTGATCTGTGGCGCGCGTGAAGAGCGTTTTGCTCGTGGACTTTGACAATATATTTGCCGCCACGGGCATAGCCATGGTCGACACGCTCCCGAAATGGCTGCTCTGGCTGTCGGACGGGGCGCTGTCGGACCGGGGCAAGCGACGCAAATTTCTGACAAAACGGGTCTACTGGAATAGCCAGTATGACGCCCATCGCGAAGCCTTCGAGGCGGCGGGCTTCGAGGCGTTCAATTGCCGCGCCCATGCCAAGACCAAGATTGCCTCGGGCAAGTCCTCGGCCGACATCGTGATGACGATGGACGCGATCGAGCTGCGCCAGACCGTGGAAGGGCTGGACGAGATTATCCTGCTGACCACCGATTCAGACTTCGTGCCCGTGGTGAACCGGCTTCAGCTGTCCCGCCTGCGCGTGGTGACGGCGGGCAAGGAAACGGACCCGACCTATGGGCTCTATTCCGAACATGCTGACGGCGTGATCCATATTGGCGCCCTGAAAGCGGCCTTCGATTATGAGCGCAGCCCCCGCAAATGGTACAAACTGCGCTCCGATCCGCCGGTCATCGCGCCGCTGCGCCAGGAGGCTGAGCGCCGCTCGCCCCTGATGAAGAAGGTGCGTGAGGCTGTTCGGGTCGAGAAGGCGAATGGCACGCCGCTGGCAGTGCAGCAGATGGCCCTGGCCGCCGACATTGTGATGCAGCTGGGCACCCGCATGCCGGACCAGCCGCTGCCGCGCAACAAGGTGATCCGCGCCCTGCAAGGCGTGGAAGGCTTCCAGACCAAGTATGGCAACCGGGTGAAGCCGTGGCTGGGCCAGCGCAATTTCAACGCCCTGATGCGCAAGCTTTCGCAGGAAAATCCGGACATTGAGGTTACGGAACTGTCCGACAAGACCCTCCGTATCGTGTGCCGCGTGCGAGGCCCGCGCAACCGCCGGGGCCGCGTGATCGGCGTGCCTCCGCCGCTGACACCGCCGCCGAAAGCCCCGGAGGCGCCCGCTGCGGCTGAAACGCAAGTGGACGCGCCCGCCGCAGCAGATTAGACGCTGGGGCAACAAAGCCCACAGTTTCTGAAGGCCCGGCACCATGTTTGACCTCCGCGCGATCCGCGAAAACCCCGAAGCTTTCCGCAAGGCCTGGAACCGGCGCAAGCCGGGGCTCGGCGATGCGGTCGATGCGATCCACAATCACGACGCCGCCCTGCGCACGGCCCTGACCGACAAGCAGGAAGCCGAAAAGCTTCGCAACGAGACGTCCAAACTGATCGGCGCGGCCAAGAAAAGCGGCGACGAGGCGGAAGCGGCGCGCCTGATGGCCATCGTGGCAGACGCCAAGGAAACCATCGAAGCCTGCGCCGAACAGGAAGCCGCCGCCCGCGAACAGCTCGACGAACTGCTCTACGGCCTGCCGAACCTACCATTGGACGAAGTGCCCGAAGGCCAGGACGAGCACGGCAATGTGGAACAGGCCCGCTGGGGCACTCCGGCTGGTATCAACAACCCGAAAGACCATGCCGACCTCGGCGAAGCCCTCGGCATGATGGATTTCGAAACCGCCGCCAAAATGAGCGGCGCGCGCTTTGTGCTGCTCAAGGGCAAACTCGCCCGTCTGGAGCGCGCGCTGGCCGCCTTCATGCTGGACCTGCAGACCGAAGAACACGGGTACACGGAATGCTCGCCGCCGCTGCTGGTGCGGGATAACGCGCTAGTCGGTACGGGGCAGTTGCCGAAGTTTGAGGAGGATCTTTTCCGGGTCCCCTCGGGAAATCTCCTTTCAGAGGACGGTGAGCTTCTGCTGACTGAGGATGGAAAACCATTGGCGCTGGAAGGTGGGCACTACCTGATTCCAACCGCCGAAGTCCCCCTCACGAACATCGTCCGTGAGACGATCATCGAGCCGGGGCAATTGCCGAAGCGCTTCACCGCGCACACGCCGTGCTTCCGCTCGGAAGCGGGCAGTGCGGGGCGTGACACCAAGGGCATGATCCGGCTGCACCAGTTCAACAAGGTGGAACTCGTCTCCATCGTTGCGAACGAGGCCGAGGGGCTGACCGAACTGGAACGCATGACGGAATGCGCCGAGGAAGTGCTGAAGCGGCTGAACCTGCCATTCCGCCGCATGCTGCTCTGCACCGGCGACATGGGGGCAGGGGCGCGCAAGACTTATGACCTCGAAGTCTGGCTGCCCTCGCAGAATACCTATCGCGAGATCAGTTCGTGCTCCTATTGCGGCGACTATCAGGCCCGCCGCATGGACGCGCGCTACCGCCCGGAAGCCGGCGCGAAACCCGAATTCGTCCACACGCTCAATGGCTCCGGCCTCGCCGTCGGCCGCACGCTGGTCGCGGTGCTTGAGAACTACCAGAACGAAGACGGCTCCATTACCGTGCCAGAAGCCCTGCGCAGCTACATGGGCGGCCTTGAGGTGATCAAGTGAGAATCCTGCTCACGAACGATGACGGCATCAACGCGCCCGGCCTCTCGGTGCTGGAAGACATCGCGAAAGAGCTGTCTGACGATATCTGGATCGCGGCACCGGAGGAGGAGCAGTCCGGCAAGGGCCGTGCGATTTCGCTGACCCAGCCGGTGCGCACCCGCAAAGTGGGCGCCAGGGCGTTCGCGATTTCTGGTACGCCGTCCGATTGCGTCCTGCTGGCGACGCACGAGCTGATGCCCGACAAGCCGGACCTTGTGCTCTCCGGCGTCAATCGCGGGCAGAACATTGCCGAGGATACGAGCTTCTCCGGCACCATCGCGGCGGCCATGTTCGGCATGCAGATGGGTATTCCGTCCATCGCGCTCAGCCAGTCGCAGAATTTCCGTGAGCGCGGCTCGCTGCCCTGGGACACCGCGCGGATGTGGGGCGCGAAGACGCTGCGCCCGCTTCTGGACATTGGCTGGCCCGACGATGTGGTGATGAACGTGAACTTCCCGGACGTCGAACCGGAGGATGTGCGCGGCGTGCAGATCACCCGTCAGGGCTTCCGCGACGAGTCGATTGTCCACACCGACCGGCGCGAAGATCTGCGCGGCAATGATTATTACTGGATCGGCTACAAGGGCAAATTGTCCAAACCGGCCGAAGGAACTGACCTCAGAGCGATCTATGAGGGCTATGTTTCGGTGTCTCCGCTACATGTGGACTTGACGCACGAGGCATTCCTCCAAAAGCTCCGAGGGTCATGGCAGGCCTGATCGCCGATCCTTTTCGCTCTGCGCGCCTTGTCCTCCACCTTCGGCAGGAGGGGGTGACCGATGACGGCGTACTGCAGGCCATGGAAACAATTGACCGGGCGGCCTTCGTGGATGATCCCGCGCTGACGCTACTGGCCTTCGAGAACGCCATGCTGCCGATCCCGTGCGGGCAGATCATTCCCCAGCCCGTCACCACGGGCCAGCTGATCCAGGCATTGCAGCTGAAACGAGGGCGCGAATCCCGTGTGCTGTTGATCGGGGCAGGCTCTGGCTACACCGCCGCGCTGCTGTCCCAACTCGCCTCGGACGTGTTTGCGGTGGAGCGTTATCACGTCCTGACCGAGGCGATCCGGCGCCGGATCGTCGATCTCGGCCTCTCCAATCTGGCGGTGCGCTGTGAGGACGGTCTGCTCGGCTGGCCGGAGCGCGGGCCCTATGACCGGATCCTGCTGGCGGGCGCCGTGACCGAGATTCCGGAGGCGCTGATGGCGCAACTCGGCAAGGGCGGCATTCTGGTCGCCCCGGTGGTGACGCCGGAGGGGCAGGTCCTGATGCGGCTGCACGAGACGGGCGAGCGGGAACGGCTCGGCTTCCGGCATGCGCTGCCATTGCTTCGCGAGGGGCGTTCACAGGCGCTCTGACTGCGAATTGGCGCCTGCAGCCCTTGTTTGCCAAGCCCGGCGCCCACAGCTATAGGGGCATATATTTTTCGGGGCCTGAAGAGAGGAAAATCATGTCGAACAAGCTCGTTGCGATGCTCATGGGGGCTGCCTTGACGGCGCTGCCTGCCGCCGCTCAGGAAGCGGCAAAGCGTCCGGGTGGAGGCATGTTCGAACTGTTGATCATGCCCATCGGCCTGGTCGCCATCTTCTACTTCCTGCTGATCCGTCCGCAACAGCAGCGCGCCAAGAAGCACGCCGCCCTGATCACCGGCCTGAAGCGCGGCGACACTGTGGTCACGACCGGCGGTCTCGTCGGCAAGGTGAACAAGGTGTTCGACGACGAAGTCTCCCTTGAAGTGGGCGAGAATGTGCGCGTTCGTGTGATCAAGTCCATGATCATCGAAGTGCGCGGCAAGGCCGAGCCCGTCGCAGCTAACGACTAGGCCAGCGCTCACCGGCGCGGTCATTCAAGGAATCTCCCATGCTTCAGTTTCCACCCTGGAAGATCGGCCTTGTTGTCCTGATCCTCCTCTGGGGCGCCATTCTGGCGCTTCCGAATGTGGCGAACATGTCCGGCGCGCCGGGCTGGATGCCGAAGAAGGGGGTCAATCTCGGCCTCGACCTTCAGGGCGGCGTCTATCTGATGATGGAAATCCAGCCGGACGAAGTGGTGGCCAACCGGCTCACGGTGTTTGCGCGTGATGTGTCGTCTGCATTGGGCGGCACACCGGCCGAGCGCATTCGCCATCTGGCGGATGTCGAAGGCCGCGAACTGGTCGTTACCCTGACCAAGCCGGACGCTGACGGCAATTTCCGCACCGAGGACGCGCTGAAGCGCCTGCAGAAGCTGAACGGCCCCGTCGGCGGCACAATTGGCGGCGCGCAGATGTATGAGATGCGCATCTCCGGCAAGGACAAGGTCATCATCTCCGTCCCACCGACCGCCGAAGAAGCACTCGTCAAGGATGCGCTCGCCAAGACCATGACAATCGTCCGCCGCCGGGTCGATCCGGACGGCGTCTCGGAAATCTCGATCACTCCGCAGGGCAACAACCGCATCATCCTGGAAGCGCCGGGCGAGCCTGACCCGCAGCGTCTGAAGGATCTCCTGAACCGTGACGGTCGGATGACCTTCAACCTTGTCGATTCCAGTCAGGCGGCCATTCAGGCGGCTCAAGCCGGTGTTGTGAAGCCGAATTACCGCCTGTTGTCCGGTCCGACGACCGGCCAGCTTCTGGTATATACGATCCCGGAAATCACCGGTGCCGATGTCGCCAATGCGGCGCAGTCCTTTGACGAGCAGAACCGTCCACAGATCACCTTCCGTCTCAATGGCAATGGTGCGCGCAAGTTCTATGAAACGACCAGCAAGAACAGCGGCAAGCAGTTCGCCATCGTGCTGGACGACGTCATCATGTCGGCGCCGCGTATCAATGAGCCAATCCCTGGCGGCAACGTCCGCATCACGGGCGACTTCTCACAGCAGGAAGCCATCGACCTGGCTGCGATCATCGAGGCAGGCGAAATGCCGGCCAAGCTGCAATTCCTCGATCAGCGGACGGTCAGCCCGACGCTCGGCCAGGACTCGATCAATGCCGGCTATACAGCCGCAATTATCGGTCTCGCCGCGGTGGCTGTGTTTATGGTGCTGGCCTATGGCGTTCTTGGCTTCTTCGCCGTCCTGTCGCTGGCCTGTAACATCGTTCTGATCTTCGCAGGCCTCTCGGGCATAGGTGCCACGCTGACCCTGCCGGGTATCGCCGGTATCATCCTGACCATCGGTATGGCCGTGGATGCGAACGTGCTGGTGTTCGAACGTATCCGCGAGGAACAGAAAGACGGCCGCTCGCCCTGGACGGCGACGCAGGCCGGCTATGAACGCGCCCTGTCGACCATTATGGACGCCAACATTACGACGCTGATCGCGGCGACCATCCTTTACCTGCTAGGCTCCGGCCCGGTGAAAGGCTTCGCCGTGACCCTGTCCATCGGGATCGTGACGTCCGTGTTCACGGCCTATGTCGTGACCCGGATGATCACGGTCGGTTACATGAAACTGTTCAAACCCAAGCGGTTCGGCATTTAGGGCAGGATAGATATCATGTTGATCAAATACTGGCCCGAGAAGACCGACCTCAAGTTCATGAACCTGCGCATTGCAGGGGCATTGTTCTCCATGGTCCTGATTGGCCTGTCGGCCTACCTGCTCGGCACGCGCGGCCTGAATTTCGGTGTCGACTTTGCTGGCGGCACGGTGATGGAACTGGCCCAGACGGACACGGTGACGGTGCCGGCGGTTCGCGCCGCCATGCCGATCAATGCCGAGGTCAACAGCGCCCGCGGCACCGATGGACGCGAGATCGTCGTCATCAAGTTCGGCGAAGCGCCGCCTGACCTTTTGGGTGATGAGTTCAAATCGCTGACCGACGAGCAGAAGGTTGAGCGGGCGTCGGGGGCCACCAACGAGCTGATCGTGCAAGCGCTGTCAGAGAAGTTCAGTCTGAGCGTCACAAACGGCGACTTCCTGCGCAATGACTCGGTTGGCCCGAAAGTGTCGAAGGAGCTGTTCACGGACGGCATCACGGCGCTCGTCGTCGCGCTGGCCATGATGCTGGTCTATATCTGGTTCCGCTTCCAGTGGCAGTTCTCGGTCGGTGCCATCGCGGCGCTGGCGCACGACGTCATCATCACGCTCGGCATGTTTGCCCTGATGCGGATCGAGTTCAACCTGACTTCCATCGCAGCCCTGTTGACGATCATCGGTTACTCGATGAACGACACGGTCGTCGTGTTTGACCGGATTCGGGAAGACCGCCGCAAGTACAAGAAGATGCCAGACCGGCAGGTCATTGACCTGGCGCTCAACGTCACCCTGTCGCGCACCTTGCTGACCTCCGGCACCACGTTGATCTCGCTGTTCGCGATCTACTTCCTCGGTGGTCCGGTTCTGCAGGGCATGAGCTTCGCGCTGATCTTCGGTATCTTTATCGGGACCTATTCCTCGATCTTCATCGCGTCCGCGCTGGTGCTTTCGCTCGGCATGGACTTCACGAAGAAAGCGGTTGAGGAAGTCGAGGGCTTCACCGGCGTCTGATCCGGTGACCTTTGAGGCCCGCTACTGACCGAGCACCACGACCCGCTCGCATAGTTCATCGACCGCTTCTTCCGGCGTCGCGCAATGCACGAGGGCGGAGCGGAAGCTTTCCGGCGTGAACTTGCCGTCGATGATGTGGCCCATCAGTTCGAAGAAGGGGGCCCAGAAGCCGTCTTCATCCAGGAAGGCCATCGGCTTGGCGTGCAGGCCGAGGCGCGCCCAGGACAGGATCTCCACCGCTTCTTCCAGCGTGCCGATGCCGCCCGGCAGCACGATGAACGCGTCGGCCTCATCGAACAGCATCTGCTTGCGGGTGTGCATGTCCTCGACGATGCGGTGTTCCACATCCTCGTAGATCATCTCCTTGTTCAGGAGGAAGCGGGGCATGATGCCGAGCACTTCGCCAGCCGATTCGTGAGCCGCCCGGGCGCAGGCACCCATCAGGCCGACGCTGCCGCCGCCATAGACAAGCCGGATGTCGCGCTTGGCCAGTTCCCGGCCGAGCTTGTCGGCCAGCGCGATATAGTCAGGGCGCACCTCGCCGGAAGCGCCGCAATACACGCAGATCGACCTGATATTCGACATCCCTGAAGCCTCTTTTCTATTCTCTTGTTCGTCCACTCATATGGGGCGCCTCTGGCCCATGCCAGCGCGAAATTCAGGCCGTATTACGCCCGATAAAGCCAGCGCGGCTTCCCCGAAGCGCCAAACGGTCCCATATGCCGAAACATGAGCGATACATCGGCCCCCCAGAACCACGACACAATCGAAAGCGCCGATGGCGGTCTCAGCCAGTCCATCAAGCGTATCCTGAAACTGCTATGGCGGCCGGAGCTGTCGAAGTGGCGCCCCATCATCGCGCTGGCCGTTTTGCTGACGCTGGTGGCCTCGGTGCTGGAAGTCGTCTCGCCGCTGCTGATCGGCCACGCCATCAACAAGGTCGCGCCCGAAGGCGGGGCTGCGGCGTCCTTCAGTATTGCCGCGTTGTGGCTGGCGGTCGGTATCGGCGTGCGCTTCCTGGCGGCTGGTTTGCCCCAGATGCGCGATTGGCTGTTCTCGCCGGTCAGCCAGGACGCTCAGCGCGTCGCCAGCGTGGACGCGTTTGGCCATGCGCAGCTTCTGTCGCTGAACTTCCACCAGACCCGCCGCACCGGTGCCCTCAACCGGGTGATCGAGCGCGGCGCCAGCGCCATCGACTATCTGATCCGCTTCCTGGCCTTCAATATCGGGCCGACCTTCGTGCGTCTGATCCTCGCCTCCGTGGCGCTGGGCCTCGCCTATGACTACAAGCTGTCGCTGATCGCGGTCGTGACCATCGCGATCTATGTCGTCGCCACGGTCATCATCACCGAATGGCGCGTGCGCCAGCGGCGCAAGATGAACGAGGCGGACACGCATTTCCGCGCCACCTCTGTCGACATCCTGACCAATTTCGAGACCGTGAAATCCTTCGCCGCCGAACGGCGCGAGACCGCCCGCTTCGACAAGGCAATGGGCAATTACAACGAGCACTATGTCGACACGATCCGGTCCATGTACATCCTCAACGCCACACAGGCGCTGGTGATGAATCTGGGCCTCGCCGCCGTGCTCGCCCTGTCGGCCTGGAACGTGATCAACGGCCATATGGAGATCGGCGACCTGACGGCCGTGATGCTGATGATGCTGTCGCTCTATGCGCCGCTGAACATTCTCGGCTGGGCCTGGCGCGAGATCAAACAGGGCGCGGTGGACCTTGAAAAGCTCTACGGTCTGCTCGGCATGAAGGCGGATATCACCGACGCACCGGACGCGCTGGAACTCAGCCATCCCCTCGGCAGCGTCGCCTTCGAACATGTTTCATTCAGCCATGAAGGACGCGCCGTCGGCGTGCAGGATGTCAGCTTCGCGCTGGAGCCCGGCAAGAAGATCGCTTTCGTCGGCACGTCCGGCGCGGGGAAGTCGACCCTGCTGAAACTCCTGTTCCGCTTCTACGATGTGAAATCCGGCCGCGTTCTGGTCGACGGGCATGATGTGCGCTCGCTGACGCAGGAATCGCTGCGCCGCGCGCTCGGCCTCGTGCCGCAGGACGTCGTCCTGTTCAACGAAACCATCCGCAGCAACATTGCCTATGCCCAGCCGGATGCAACCGACGAAGAGGTCCGCGACGCTGCTCGCCGGGCACAGCTGCTGGACTTTATCGAAAGCCTGCCCGACGGCTGGGACACCCGCGTCGGCGAGCGCGGCCTGAAACTCTCCGGCGGCGAGAAACAGCGCGTCGGCATCGCCCGCGTCATCCTCGCAGACCCGGCCATTCTCGTGCTGGACGAGGCGACTTCCGCCCTCGACAGCGCGACGGAACAGGCCGTTCAGGAAGCGCTGGAAGAGGCCTCCCAGGGCCGCACGACGCTGATGGTTGCCCACCGCCTGTCCACCGTGAAATCTGCCGATGAGATCATCGTGCTGGAGGCCGGGCAGGTGATTGAACGCGGCGACCATGCGACCCTGCTGTCAAAGCACGGGAAATATGCTGATATGTGGGAACGTCAGGCCCGCAGTGCGAATCTCGAACTCGCGGCCGGATAAGGGCTCGGAAAAGAAAGCGTGCAGAATCATGGATGACCTGGACCACAAGTCCACGCCCTGGCTGAATGGTGGCTTCGACATCGAAGGCGTCGTGGCGGCCTTTGCCGTTTTCCTCGGCGCTCTCCTGCTTGGGTGGCTCTGGGGGCCTTTGTTCTGGCTGGGCTTCGTCGCTTTCGTCGCTGTACTTCTGGCAACCCGCTGGGCAGGCCGCACGCCACCCGCCATGGCCAGCGCCATCGTTGCCCCGTGCGACGGTATTGTCGTCTCGGTCACGCGGATGGAAGCTCCGCCCGAATTGCGCATGAATGATGCCAGCGTCACCCGCGTACGAATCTCGTCCGCGCCGACCTCCACCAATAAGGTCTACACGCCGATTTCCGGCAGTCTCGAACATGTCGCCGTCGAAGCGGGGGATTCCTCCATCCTCATCGCCATGCGTCCCGATGATGAGGGCATGGCACGCGCGTGGCTCTGCTTTGAAAGCCAGGGCCAGCAGGTCGGCATCCGGCTTGCCTCCGGCGGTTTTGGTCCGCGTATCGATATCGACATGACCGGCGGCGACATTGCCCGCCTCGGCAAGCCCTGCGGCTCGCGCCGTCTCGGCGGCTGGTGCGATCTCTACATCCCGGTGGGCGCCGGCCAGCTGATCTGGCCCGGCCAGACCCTTGTCGGCGGTGAAACGGTCATCGGGCGCCTGCGCTCAGACACGGACGAAGCGGAAGACGTCTTCGAACTCCAGCGCGAAGCCGCCGAAGCCGTCGCCGAAGAGGACCCGTTCGAGCCGGTCATCGAGGAAGAAGAGTCCGACGACCAGTATCTCTCGCCGGAAGAGACGAACATTTCCGAGGAAGACCCCGCCATTCTCTTCGCCCGCCTCCGCGAAGCCGCAAGAAGAAGCGAAGAAGGCGAGTAGGGGGACAGGCGAAGCCGCTCTGAACCCGCCTACTCTTCCTCCACCGGGGGCGTGCCCCGGTTCATCCAGGCGAACAGCGGTTTCAGCGGAAAGATCCACACAATCCCGGCCACGATATAGAAGGGCATCTGCGCCCAGCCCGTGATCTTGTCACCCACCGTCGCGGCCAAAATGGCATAGGCGAAGATATAGACCAGAAGGATCAGGGCGGTGATTGGCTTGCGCATGAAGGCCGTCCTTTTGTGCAGATGCGACGCAAGAGACCCTTGCCGCGCGGAGACCTGACGTCAATTAAAGCGCATGAGCGAAACCACAATCCCCCCCGCTGCCGCACGCTGGATCCGCCGCTGGCTGATTCTGGTTGGCCTGATGGTCTATGCGATGATCCTGATCGGCGGTGCGACGCGCCTCACCGATTCCGGCCTGTCGATCACCGAATGGGACCCGATCAAGGGCGCCATCCCGCCCCTCTCCGCCGATGCCTGGGCCGAGGCCTTCGCCAAATACAGGGACACGGCGGAATATCGCTATGTGAACTCGGGCATGTCGTTGGGCGAGTTTCAGCACATTTACTGGTGGGAATGGAGCCATCGCTTCTTCGGCCGCATGATCGGCCTTGTCGCCGTTCTGGGGATCGCCGTTTTCGCGGTGCGCAGATGGCTGACCCGGCCGCTGCTCCTGCGCCTGATGGGCCTTGTCGTGCTGGGCGGCCTGCAGGGGGCCATCGGCTGGTGGATGGTCTCCAGCGGCATCGGTGAGACGACCCGCGTGGACGTGGCGCCCTATCGCCTGATGACCCATTTCATGCTGGCGCTGCTCATCATCGCCCTCGTGACCTGGCTCTGGCTGGATCTCGGCGACCGGGATCGCCAGCCCGTGGCGCGGGCCGTGCGGGTGACGGCAAAACTGATGCTGCTTGCTGTGTTCGTGCAGATGGCTGCCGGCGCGCTGGTGGCCGGGCTGGACGCCGGGCGTACCTATAATGATTGGCCGCTGATGGCAGGCGAGCTGGTGCCGTCACACTATTTCGAGACCGATCTGGGGATTCGCAGCCTGTTCGAGGGCCGCGCCGCGACTCAGTTCAACCACCGCCTCATCGCCTATGGACTCTGGGCTGCGAGCCTGATTTCTGCCTGGGCATTCCGGAAAACGGCCTATGGACGCAGTTTCCTCGTCTTTGCCGGGTTGGTCAGCCTGCAGGCCGTGTGGGGAATCATGACGCTGATGCACGCCGCCCCGATGAACCTGGCGCTGCTGCACCAGGCCATCGGCGTGATCGTGACGCTGGCGGCCGTCCGCCTGTCCTGGCTGACGGCGCGCCGCGTCTGATCTGTCAGCCTATTTCGAAGCGGGCAGGGTGATCACACTCGGATCCACGAAGACGACCTGATTCTGACCGGGCTCGACCTCACCGGCCAGCGCGATCACGCCGCCCGGATAGCCGCCGGACATCATCGTGCCCATGGCCGCAAGGGCCACAGGCTTGGCCGGGGCGAAGACGCTGAGCCCGTCGCGAATGCTGACGTCCTGGTTGGTCATGCCGAGATCGGACGAGATTCTGAGGCCGGTATCCGGCTCCAGCGACAGGAGCGCGGAGACATTGCCGCGGATCAGCGGAGCGACAGCGAAGGCCCGCGGGGAGGCGATCAGCGTGTCATCTGTGTAGACGCAGGAGTGGATCGGGAAGTCGGTGAACGTGGATTCGCCCCGCTCCCAGCTCAGCTCGCCATTGTTTTCCTTGACCATTCCGGCCTGAAGCACGCGATCATTGGTGCCGGTCCAGAAGGCGAGGCGCATGATACCCTCTGTTCCGGCCGGGCCGGAGCAGATGCCCGCGACAGACGTTTCGCCGTCGACGGTGAGGTCCACCTGGGCCGGGGCCATCAGGCCGTCCCCATAGACATAGGCCTTGACCGTGCCATCGCGGGTCACGCCCGGAAAGACGGTCAGGAAGGCCTTGTCGATATAGGTGGATTGGCCCCCGGCCAGCGCCTTGACCCGGAAATTGGTCGGCTCGCCGAGGCGTTCGGCTTCCATGTTGAAGAATTGCAGCCCGCCCGTCTCATAAGCGACAGCCAGAATCGCGCTGGAGCCACCGGAAAGAGCGATTGCGGACACCGGGGCATCCAGTGTACGGGTTGCCCACACCGCCGGAAGCTCCACATCTGCAGTGATTGCAGAAGATTCCGGAGCGGCATCCGGCGCTTTTTCCGGCTTGCTGCAAGCCGTAACCGCAAAAAGCAGGGTAAGTCCAAGCCCTGCGTTGACAACAGGGGATGTGGCGCTTAAACGCCAGCGCTTGAATTCCATTCCATGAACTCCGAAAGCGAGAGGCTCTGAGTAGAGCGATGAAAACCTATAACGCACCCGTGGACGTTGAGAATAAGTGGGTCGTGATCGACGCGACTGATGTCGTCGTCGGACGCCTTGCTTCTTACGTCGCCAAGCGCCTTCGCGGCAAGCACCGCCCTGACTTTACCCCGCACATCGATACCGGTGACCATGTCATTGTGATCAATGCGGAAAAGGCGAAATTCACCGGCAACAAGCTGACTGACAAGATCTATTACCGCCACACCGGTCACCCGGGTGGGATCAAGTCGACCACTGCCGGGAAAATCCTTTCCGGCCGCTTCCCGGAGCGCGCCATCGAAATGGCTGTGAAGCGCATGCTGCCGAAAGAAAGCACGCTGGCCCGCAAGCAGTATTCCAAGCTGCGTGTCTATGCTGGCGCTGAGCATCCGCATGTTGCACAGACCCCCGAGACCGTCGACTTCGCGTCGATGAACCGCAAAAACGTCAAAACGGCCTGATAAATATGACCGATACTGCAAACTCCCTCCAGGATCTCGGCGCTATGGCTGGCGGCTCTGAAGCTGTCGTCGCAACCGAGCTCAAAGTTGAACCGAAGATCGACGCACAGGGCCGTTCCTACGGCACCGGCCGCCGCAAGGAGGCCGTCGCACGCGTCTGGATCAAGCCGGGCACCGGCAAGATCACGATCAACGGCCGTGACCAGGAGCAATACTTTGCGCGCCCTGTGCTGCGCATGGTGATCGCCCAGCCGCTCATCGAAGCTGGCCGCGACACGGAGTTTGACGTTATCGCAACCGTGAAAGGCTCCGGCCTCATGGGCCAGGCTGGCGCTGTGCGTCACGGCATCTCGCGCGCCCTCGTTGCTTACGAGCCGGGCCTGCGCCGCGTGCTCAAGCCGTTCGGCTTCATGACCCGCGACCCGCGCGTCGTCGAACGCAAGAAGTACGGCAAGGCCAAAGCCCGCCGCAGCTTCCAGTTCTCGAAGCGCTAAGCCGCATCCGGTTTATTCTTTTCGGGCGGGCGCTTCGGTGACGAAGCGCCCGCTTTTCTTTTGTCTTGCGTTTGAACAGGGACGGAAACGCAATGCTCCCCAAAGTTTTCATTGATGGCGAGGCTGGCACGACCGGTCTCCAGATTGCTGATCGCCTGCGCACGCGGACCGATCTTGAGCTGATCTCGATCGATCCGGACAAGCGCAAGGACATCGACGCCCGCGCGCGCCTGATGAACATGGCCGACGCGGTGATTCTCTGTCTGCCGGATGATGCCGCCCGCCTCGGCGTGTCGCTGGTGACCAGCCAGAACACGGTCATCATTGATGCCTCTTCGGCGCACAGGACGGCTGCGGGCTGGACCTATGGCTTCCCTGAAATGGACAAGACGCAGCGCGCCTCGCTACGGGCCACGCGCCGGATTTCCAATCCCGGCTGCTACCCGACCGGCATGATCGCGCTTGTCCGCCCGCTCACCAGCCGCGGCCTGCTGCCGGCCTCCTGGCCGCTCGCCGTGAACGCGGTGTCTGGCTATTCCGGCGGTGGCAAGGCCATGATCGCCGAGTTCGAAGACGGCGGCACGGCTGACAATCATCGCATCTATGGCCTGACCCAGAACCACAAGCACATTCCGGAAATGAAGCGCTATGGCCGGCTGGATCATACACCCATGTTCCTGCCGTCTGTCGGGCGGTTCGCGCAAGGCATGCTGGTCGAGGTGGCCCTGCCGCTCTGGGCGCTGCCGGGCAAGCCGAAACGGGCTGACATGCACGCCGTCATCGCCGCCGCCTATCAGGGCGAGGCCTTCGTGAAGGTCGCCCCGCTGACTGAGTGCGATGCCGTAACGGGACTTGAACCGGAAGCCTGCAACGGCACCAACCGCTTAGAACTGTACGTGTTCGGATCAGATGACGAAGTCCGCCTCGTCGCCCGCCTCGACAATCTCGGCAAAGGCGCATCAGGGGCTGCCGTGCAGAATCTGAACATCGCGCTGGGGCTGGACGAAGGTTCGGGGCTGGAGGCTTAGGCAGCTCTCCGCGCGCGTTTTAAACCGGTAGCTTGATGTCCGACAGACGCACTTTGGCGTAAGTGCCCGGCGCGGCGCCGAGGCCCATGTCTTTGGGCTGTTTCGCGATGACCTTGCGGCCCGATTTCGGGCGCAGCCAGTCCCACCAGGTCGGCCACCAGGAGCCGGGGATTTCCTCGGCATTTTCCAGCCATTCGCCACCGGTCGGCTTGAGATCGGGGTTCAGCCAGTGCTGGTATTTTTTCGAATCCGGGTGGTTCACCACGCCGGCAATATGTCCCGATCCGGACAGAACGAACTTCGTTTCACCGCCAAAGACGAGCGCCGTGCGGTACACGCTCTCGAACGGGCAGATATGGTCGTCCCTGCTGGCCTGCACCATGACCGGGATCTTGACCTGCTTGAGGTCCACATTGACGCCGAGCACCTCGAAGCTGCCGGTCGAGAGGCGGTTCTCGTCGTAGCAGTCCTTCAGATAGCGCTGGTGCACCTTGCCCGGAATATTGGTCTGGTCGGCGTTCCAGTAGAGCAGGTCGAACGGGCGGGGCGACTTGCCCAGCATGTATTCGTCGATGACATAGCGCCAGACCAGATCGATCGGGCGTAGCCAGTTGAAGGTCTCGTACATCATCGAGCCCGGCATGATGCCGCCATTTTCCTCGATGACGCTGCCGAGATAGCTTCGGCCCGGCCCGTCCGTGAACACTTTCAGGTCGCCGGCGAGTTCAAAGTCTGACTGCGAGGCAAAGAAGGTGGCGGACTTGATTTTGTCATAGCCGGTCGCCGCCATATGTCCGAGAGCGGAGGACAGCATCGTGCCGCCGATGCAATAGCCGACCGCGTTGACGCCCGTGGCACCGGTTGCCTGCATCGCGGCTTCGACGGCCGCATAGGCGCCCTTCTGGACATAGTCGTCCCAGCCGAAATCCTTGGTCACAGCGTCTGCCGAACGCCAGGACACAACGAACACCGGCACGCCCTTGTCGACCAGCCAGCGGATCATCGAGTTCTTTTCCTGCAGGTCCAGGATGTAGAACTTGTTGATCCAGGGCGGGAAGATCACCAGCGGGCGGGAATAGGTTTTTTCCTGCGTCGGGGCGTAGTGGATCAGCTCGATCAAGTCATTGCGGAACACGACCTGGCCGGGCGCTGTGGCGATGTTCTCGCCCAGCTTGAACGGGGTCTCGTCGGTCTGGCTGATATAGAGCTTGCCGCCGCCTTTCTTGACGTCAGCCCGGGCGAGGCGCAACCCGTTGAGCACGCTCTGGCCACCGGATTCGATGAAGGCGCGCAGGGCCGTGGGATTCGAGCCCAGATAATTGGTCGGTGACAGGGTCTCGGTCAGCAGCTGGGTGAAGAATTTCGCGCGCAGCTGCAGGTTCTCCGACAGGCCCGGCGTGTAGCTGGTGAGATTGTTCATCCAGTTGGAATTGACCTCATAGGCCTTGCGGATGAAGCGGAAGCCCGGATTGCTGGCCCATTCAGGGTCTGAGAAGCGCTTGTCGGTTTCCTTTTCCGTCGGGCCGGAGCCGGATAGCGCCTCCATCGACATTTCCTGCCAGAGCTTCATCCAACCGGTCATCAGCTCCAGATTTGCCTGAAACATGGCGGCCGGATTGGTGGCTAAGCTCAAGCCGACAGCGCGGAAGGCTTCGCCCACGCGCATCGGGTCGCCCTGTGAGACTGTGCCCAGCGGGCCGGAGCCCATCATGACGTCAGCCATCAGGCCTTGGGACTCGACATTTGCCAGCGCGAGCGTCGTCATCAGGACCTGCATATGCATGGGATCCTGATTCATCATCAGTTCCGCCAGCGGAGCCGGTGCGTCCTTGATTCCGTCTTTACCGCTCATCCGTCCAAATACTGCCCGTTTTTACCGTCCTTAACTATGCGCCGGAATATTTGTGATTTAGTGAGTTAAAGCATGAAAAACACGACGATTCCCCTTTTGAGTGTGTCTGTCATCCTGATCGCAGGGTGCACGAGCTCATTTTCGCGTGTTCGCGAGGCCGTAAACCAGGCACCAGACTGGTATGATGCGCGCCGTGCAGAGATCCGGGGGGAGGGCTATCCTCACCTGAATGAGGTAACAGAACTTACCGGAGACCAGATCCCCGGTAAGACTTTGCCGGCCTCTGCTGCCCGGATTGACATATTACAGGCCTATTTCGACTCTAATGAGCGAACGGAGCTCCCCGCTGATGTAGCAGGCCAGATGGCCGCGCTACTGACGCGGGTAGAAGCCGGATTCGCGGGCTTGCCCGCGGACCCCGCATTCCTGACGCAGGCAGAGATCGCCGAGATCGAAGCTGCGTTTAACGTTCCACGAGTTACTGAAGGCCTCAAGGTCAAACGCAAATGAACACCGACTTCCACAAGATCCGCCGACTTCCCCCTTACGTTTTTGAACAGGTTAACCGCACCAAGGCCGCTCTGCGCGCTGAAGGGGCCGATATTATCGACCTCGGCATGGGCAACCCGGACTTGCCGACGCCCAAGCATATCGTCGACAAGCTGTGCGAAACCGCCCGCAAGCCGGACGTGAACGGCTATTCCGCCTCGCGCGGCATTCCGGGCCTGCGCCGGGCACTGACCGACTATTACAAGCGCCGCTTTGACGTGTCGCTTGACAAGGACCGGGAAGTGATCGTCACGCTCGGTTCCAAGGAGGGCTTTGCGAACCTCGCTCAGGCCATTTCGGCCCCCGGCGATGTGATCCTGGCGCCTGACCCGTCTTATCCGTTGCACCATTTTGGCTTCATTATTGCCGGCGCCTCGATCCGCGGCGTGCCGGCCCAGACGCCGGAGCAATACCTCTCGAACCTCGGCAAGGCCGTGCACTATTCCGTGCCGCCGCCGACCGCGATGGTGCTCTGCTACCCGTCCAACCCGACGGCAGCCGTGTGCGACCTCGATTTCTACAAGGACGCCATCAAGTTCGCGAAAAAGCACGAACTCTGGGTCCTGTCAGACCTTGCCTATAACGAGATCTATTTCGAGGAGCCGACGCCCTCGATCCTTCAGGTCGATGGGGCGAAAGACATCGCGGTCGAGTTCACGACCATGTCGAAGACCTATTCCATGGCCGGCTGGCGCATGGGCTTTGTGGCCGGCAATGAAAAGCTGATCGCGGCGCTCGCCCGTGTGAAATCCTATCTCGATTATGGTGCCTACACGCCGATCCAGGTGGCCGCCGCCGCCGCGCTGGACGGCCCGCAGGACTGTGTGGACGAGACGCGGGCGATCTACAAATCACGCCGTGATGTGCTGGTGGAGAGCTTCACCCGCGCAGGCTGGCCGATCCCGAGCCCGACGGCGTCCATGTTCGCCTGGGCTCCGATTCCGGAACAGCTGAAGCATCTCGGCAGCCTGGAATTCGCCCTCCAGCTGATCAACGAGGCCCACGTGGCCGTCGCCCCCGGTTCAGGCTTTGGCGAGCATGGCGATGGCCATGTCCGTATCGCTTTGGTCGAGAACGAACAGCGCATCCGCCAGGCCGCCCGCAACATCCGGAAATTCCTGGACAAACGCGGCGTGAAAGAAATCAAGCCAGCCACCGCCGCAGCGGAGTAGGGGCTCTCACCCCTTCTTCCAAGGGGGAAGGGGGACACCCTGCCCGAAACTCATCCTGAGAGAAGTCGAAGGATGATCTGGACACGCAAACCCTTCCCCCCGTGCCGCAAACCCGCTAGGCAGCAGCCCGGACATTCAGCAATAAAAAGGGGCGCCCTGTGGCACCTTTGAGAATTGGAATCGCCGGGCTCGGCCATGTTGGCTGCGGCCTGATCGAACTGGTTGAGCGCCAGGACCGCCTGCGCCTTCCGGGCCGGGTGGAGATTACCGGCGTCAGCGCGCGCAGCCAGTCGCGCAACCGCCCGGTATCGATCGACGCCTATCCCTGGTTCGACGATGCCGCGACGCTGGCCGAAGACCCGAATGTCGACGTGTTCGTGGAACTCATGGGCGGCTCTGACGGCCCGGCCAAGTTCGCGGTCGAGACGGCCCTCAAGGCCGGCAAGCATGTCGTCACCGCCAACAAGGCCCTCATCGCCAAGCACGGCATGACGCTGGCCAAGCTGGCTGAGGAGAAGCAGGTCGACCTCCTGTTCGAAGCCGCCGTCGCGGGTGGCATCCCGGTCGTCCGCGTCCTGCGCGACAGCCTGGCTGGCACCGAGGTCAAGCGCATTGCGGGCATCCTGAACGGCACCTGCAACTTCCTCACGACGACCATGCTGGAGCAGGGCCGCGAGTATGACGATGTGCTGGCAGAGGCCCAGCGCCTTGGCTATGCCGAAGCCGACCCGACGCTGGACGTTTCCGGCATGGACGCTGCGCACAAGGCCGCGATCCTGTCCGCGATTGCCTTCTCGGCGGACCTCGATTTCTCCAAGGTGAGCATTTCCGGCATCGACAAGGTCAGCCTGCTGGACCTGCGCATGGCCGACCGGCTTGGCTATCGCATCAAGCTCATCGCCGAGGGCGTTCTGACGGATGAAGGCGTCGTTTGCCGCGTTGAGCCGCTGGTTCTGCCCGCCACGCATCCGCTGGCCCGCGTCAATGGCAGCCTTAACACTGTCCGCATTGAAGGCGACCCCGTTGGCGCGATCACGCTGACCGGTCCCGGTGCCGGGGCTGGCCCGACTGCCAGCGCCGTGATGGGCGATGTCGCGAAACTGTTCCGCCCGGCCATCCGCCCGGCTTTCGGCCGTGCCAAGCACCACACAGGCCGCCCGTTCGTACAGGGCGCGCCGACCGAAGTGGCGCCCTTCTTCCTGCGCATTCGACTGGCAGATGAGCCCGGCGCGCTGGCCGCCCTCACCGAAGCGCTTGCTCAGGAAGGCGTGTCGGTCGACAAGCTTCTACAGGATTCCGCAGAAGAATCCGGGGCCGCACCGGTGGTCATCGTGACCCACCGTTGCCCCCGTGCAAACATGCTGGCCGCTCTCGCGCGGTTGGAAAAAATTTCAACGCCAATTGACGCGCCACGGCTTATCCGTATCGAAGCGGCAAGCTAATTGCTTCTATACGAGGCAAACCACTCAAGATTCCCGCGTTCGGAGACAGAAAAATTATGAAAAACAGCGTTCTGACGCCTAGCCTGGCAGATGCCATGGTCCGCGTTGCCGAGTCAGCTGCCATCGCCGCTTCCAAGCTGGTGGGCCGCGGTGACGAGAAAAAGGCCGATGCGGCCGCCGTCGATGCCATGCGCACCGCGTTCAACCAGGTCGAGTTCAAAGGCCGCGTCGTAATCGGCGAAGGTGAACGCGACGAAGCCCCGATGCTGTACATCGGCGAAGAAGTCGGCACGGGCAACGGCCCGGAGATCGACATCGCGCTCGACCCGCTGGAAGGCACCACGCTGACCGCCAAGGCCATGGCGAACGCCCTCGCTGTGCTGGCCATCGCCCCCAAAGGCGGCCTGCTGCACGCGCCGGACACCTATATGGACAAGATCGCGATCGGCCCCGGCTATCCGGAAGGCATTGTCAGCCTCGACGCCAGCCCGGCCGAGAACATCTCCGCGCTCGCCAAGTTCAAGGGCATGGACGTCTCCGACATGACGGTCTGCGTGCTGGATCGCCCGCGCCATGAAGACATCATCGAGAGCCTGCGCTCTGCCGGTGCCCGCGTGGCCCTGATCACCGACGGCGACGTCGCCGGCGTGATCGCCACCACCAACCCGCTCACCGGGATTGATCTCTACATCGGTTCCGGCGGCGCCCCTGAAGGCGTGCTCGCTGCGGCAGCCCTGAAATGCGTCGGCGGCCAGATGTTCGGCCGTCTTGTGTTCCGTAATGATGACGAGAAAAAGCGCGCCACCCGCGTCGGCATCACCGATTTCGGCCGCACCTATGCTCTCAACGAGCTGGCCTCGTCCGACACGGTCTTCTGCGCGACCGGCGTGACGCAGGGTTCCCTGCTGAGCGGCGTGCAGTTCCGCGATGGCCGGGTCCACACCCACACGCTGGTGATGACCTCGACCGACGGCATGGTCCGCTACATCCGGTCCAACCGGAAAGTATAAGACCGGGGGCAAACGCTGCCCTCGTGTGATAGGCTCTGGGAATCCTGATTCCCGGAGCCCTATGACCGCCACCGCCCAGAAAACCGACGACCGGCTGTTTGCCGTGGACAGATCCGCCACCGGGCGGTTCTGGACCCTCGCGCACGCCGAAGATGCGCTTGTCCGGCGCCTGGCGCCCGCTGTGGGCGGCTCTGACCTTGTGGCACGCCTGCTGGCCGGGCGGGGCGTGGACCCTGCCGGCGCTGCGGCCTATCTCGAGCCAACCCTGCGCGACACGTTCCCGGATCCGTCCAGCTTCTCCGACATGGACAAGGCGGCGGAAGTCATCCTCGACGCGATCCTGACCAACAAGAAAGTCACCGTGCTCGCCGACTATGATGTCGACGGCGGCACCAGTTCGGCGATCCTCGCCCGCTATTTCCGGGCCTGGGGGCAGGACCTCGGCCTCTACGTGCCGGACCGGTTGGAAGAGGGCTACGGCCCCTCCCCACAGGCCATGCGCCACCTCAAGAGCACGGGGCAGGATCTCGTCATAACCGTCGATTGCGGGGCTGCGGCTGTCGCGGCGCTGGAAGAAGCCGAGCGGGTTGGCCTCAATGTCGTGGTGATCGACCACCACCTCATGGCCGGGCACAATCCGCCCGCGCTGGCGCTGGTAAACCCCAACCGGCCCGACGACACGTCCGGTCAGGGCCACCTTGCTGCAGCCGGCGTCGTGTTCGTCATGGCGGCCGCCCTAAACCGGCTTTGCCGACAGCGCGGCATTGCCCCACCGGACGGCCTGCCGGACATCATGAACCTGCTGGATCTCGCCGCCCTTGGCACCCTGTGCGACATGGCTCCGCTGCTGGGCGTGAACCGCGCCTTCGTGCGGCAGGGCCTCTCCATGCTGTCGCGCGGCCAGAATGAGGGCCTGCGCGCGCTGGCGGAGATTTCCGGCATCATCAAGGTTGAGACCGTCTACCACGCCACATTCATGCTGGGGCCTCGCCTCAATGCTGGTGGCCGGGTCGGTGACCCATGGCTGGCGGCCAAGCTGCTGGCGACGGATGACCGGGGCGAAGCCATCGCGCTCGCCGAGCAGCTCCACGCCCTCAATGACGAGCGCAAGGCCGTCGAGGCGGCGATCCTCGATCAGGCGACCGCGCAGGCCGAACAGGCGCTGGCCAAGAATCCTGAACGCGGCGTGCTGATCGCCTCTGGCGAGGGGTGGCATCCCGGCGTGATTGGTATCGTCGCCGGGCGCCTCAAGGATCGCTTTCACCTGCCTACGATCGTGATCGGATGGGGACGGGGCCTCGGCCCGGTCGCCAAGGGCTCGGGCCGCTCGGTGACAGGCGTGAATGTCGGCGATGCCATCGCCGCAGCGGCGCGCGAAGGCGTGATCCTCTCCGGCGGTGGCCACGCCATGGCGGGCGGGCTCAGCCTCGAACCTGATCAGGTCGCCGCCTTCGACGCCTGGATGGTCGCCCACATGGCCCAGTTCACCGCAGAGCGCGCGGCAGCCCTTGAGCTGCCTATCGACGCCGTGCTGGCACCGGGCGCCGCCTCGCCGGACCTGGTCGACCAGGTCGCGGCCATCGGCCCGTTCGGGGCGGGGGCACCGGAACCGGTCTTCGCCTTGCAGTCTGTGCACGTCACCGGCACCCGGCAGGTCGGCGCGAACCATCTCAAATTCACCGCAGAGGACTCCACAGGCCGCCTCGACTGTATCGCGTGGCGTGCCATCGGTGCACCGCTGGGCGATACGCTGACGCCCGGCAAGCGCGTCCACCTCGCAGGCCGCCTGAAGGCGGACGAATGGAACGGCCGGCGGCGTGTCCAGCTGGATGTGCTCGACGCAGCGGACGCGTGAATAATGTGCAGAAACCGTCTGCAAGATGGCTTGCGCTCGTCTCCGTCAGTGGCTATACGGCCTCTTCTTCGAACCGGTGCGGTCCCTTCGTCTATCGGTTAGGACGTCAGGTTTTCAACCTGAAAAGAGGGGTTCGACTCCCCTAGGGACTGCCAACTTTCTCCACATTTGCGTGCTAGTTGCCCATTTTGGGCGTGCATGGCTTTTCGTGTGATGATCGCGTGACAAGCGCGTTAACTTTTCCTACGTTGCCTAGTTGGGGAAATAGGGTTGATGACCGGTACAGCTGCCAGATCCGAATCAGACGTGGAGCCCGCTATGGAAACAGTGCGGGTGATCGGTCGTGTGAAGTGGTTCGACAGCGCCAAGGGCTTTGGCTTTATCGTTGTGGAATCCACATCAGATCCCGAGCTTACGGGCGATGTCATGATCCACATCACCTGCCTGCGTGCCTATGGCGAAACCTATGCCGATGAGGGTGCCCGCATCGTCTGCAATGCCGTGCGCGGCGAGCGCGGCTGGCAGACGGCCAGCGTCATCGAGATGGAGCGCCCAAAAGCTGCCGTTGCCCGCGAGCAGGGCGTGCAGCCGGAATATGAGACCGTCACGCTGAAATGGTTCAACCGCACGCGCGGCTACGGTTTCGTGCAGCGGGACGGCAAGGATGACGACATCTTCATCCACGCTGTGGTTCTGCGCAAAGCCGGCTATGAAGAGATCGAACCCGGCACGACCTTGGAAGCCGTCATGGAAGCTGGCAGCAAGGGCGAACATGTCGCCCAGCTGAAACCGCGCTAACCGCGAATGTTACCGCCACGAATGCTTGCCGCCCGTCAGGCCGGGGGCTAAACCATGGCGTATGAAACGCTTTCTCGCATACGGCCTCGCCGCCCTCGCCCTCGCCGCGCCGATCGCGCTTGCCGAGCTTGAAACCGCCCCGCTGACCATCGAGTCCGCGAATGGCGCCCACGCCTTCACGGTTGAGGTCGCCGACGAGCCCGAGGAAATCCGCACCGGACTGATGCACCGCGAAAGCATGGCGCCGGATGCGGGCATGATCTTCGACCTCGGCGAGCCGCGCGAAGCGGCCATGTGGATGAAGAACACGCTGATCCCGCTGGACATGCTGTTCATGGACCCTGCCGGCAAAGTGATCGCGATTGCGCGCAACACCGTTCCGGGCTCGCTGCGCACCGTGTCGCCGGGCGTGCCGGTGAAAGCTGTGCTGGAGCTGAACGGCGGTCGCGCGGCAGAGCTGGGCATCGAGCCGGGCGATACAGTGATCTCCTCCGTCTTCGGCAACGCCGACGAATGAGCGAAGACGGCGCGCTGAAACCGCCGCCGCCCGGTTTTGCGCTACGGCCCACCCGCGGCAAGTTCTCGCTGCACAATGGCCCGTCCTATCTCGCGACCGCAGAGGGTGACCTGCGCAGCGGCATGTGGGTGCTGGACCGTCACTGCAATGGTATGGGCTTCATGCATGGCGGCATGACCTGTGCCTTTGCCGACAGCGCGCTGGCCTGGGCCGTCTGGTCTGCCACCAATCGCATGTCGGTCACGATCAAGCTGACCATGGAATTCATGGACATCGTGCCGGAGGGCACCTGGCTGGAAGCGCACGCGCAGGTGAAGGGCGTCGACGGCGACCTTGTTCACGTCTCGGCTGACCTGCTGAAGGAAGACGGCACGCTGGCCTCGCGGGCCGACGCCGTTTTCCGCTCTCTGCGCCGACGCAAGACCTAGGCGCTGATACCCAGCTCGGCCAGCGCAAACGCCTTGATCGACTTGTAGTCCGCCTTGCCGTTCACCGCGCGGCCCAGATCCGTCTTGAACAGGATCCGCTTGGGCGCCTTGTAGTGGGCGAGTTTCGTCTTCACGAAAGCCGTCAGCGCGGCTTCGTCGATCGGCGTTTCCAGCGACACGACAGCCGTGATGGCCTGGCCCCATTTGTCATCCGGCACGCCAATGACCAGCGCATCCTTGACGGCATCATGCGCCTTTAGCGCCTCTTCGACCTCTTCGGGATAGACTTTCTCACCGGCTGTGTTGATGCAGTTGGAGCCGCGCCCGAGCAGGGTGATCGTGCCGTCTTCCTCTACCGTGCACCAGTCTCCGGGCACGGAGTATCTGACGCCGCCAATGGTCTTGAACGTCTTGTCAGACTTTTCCGGGTCCTTGTAATAGCCGAGCGGCACCGCGCCGCCCCGGGCGATGAAGCCGGCCTCGCCGCTACCGGGGACGACTTCGCGGCCATCCTCGGTGAACACTTTGCACTTTGACCCGATGGTGAATTTCGATGTCTTCACTTCGCCGTCTGCCGTCATGACAGAGCTGCCGAAGCCGACCGCCTCAGAGGCGCCGAAGCTGTCGGTCAGCGCGGCGTTCGGCATGTGCCGCAGCAGGCCACGCTTGACCTCGGTGCTCCACATCACGCCGGACGAGATGACGCCGATCACGGAACTGAGGTTATGCTTGCCGGGATGTTCGTCCAGATAGGCCAGCATCGGCTTGCCGAAAGCATCGCCGACAATCGCCATATTGGTGGCGCCCTCGCGCGCAATGGTCTCGAACAGGTTCTCCGGGTCGAAGCGCTTGTTTTCCGTCAGTGTAACGATCGTGCCACCGCCCAGCATCGCGCCCATGGCGGTGAACAGGCCTGTGCCGTGCATCAGCGGGCAGACCGGAATGTTGCGCACATGCCGGCCCAGCATCTGGACGGCCATGACCTGCTCTTCCATGTTCTTCGGCACGGGCAGGCCCGCCGCTTCGGCGCCTTCCATTCCGGCCTGACGCCAGATCTGGTGGGACCACATCACGCCCTTCGGCATGCCGGTCGTGCCACCGGTATAGAGGAAGAGCTGATCATCGCCAGAGCGTGGGAAGCCCAGCGGAGAATGGTCGCCCTGCGTCGCGAGGTCTTCATATGCGACCGCGAAATCCGCCGTCTCGCCGCCGCCGATCTGCACCCAGGCGATCACATCCGGCAGGCGCGGCTGCACCTTCACGACCTGGTCCATGAACTCGACATCGAAGAACACGACCGTCGCGTCGGAATTGTCGAAAATGTAGAACAGCTCCTCTTCGAGGTAGCGGTAATTCACGTTCACATGCGTCAGCCGGGCTTTGAAGCAGGCGGCGAGCCCTTCCATGTATTCCGGCTGGTTGCGCAGGTAGAAGCCGACCTTGTCGCCGGTCTTTGCGCCTCGCAGGAGCAGGTTTCTGGCCATCCGGTTTGAGCGGGCGGTCATCTCCGGCCAGGAGATGCGCCGGTCGCCATGGATCAGCGCCATATCGTCCGGGCCGAGGGCGGCGCCAACGGCGTCCAGAATGTCGCCGAAATTCCAGAAATTCTGCGTGGTCATGGGTTTCCTCTCCGGCCGTTCTTTGTGACGGCATCTGGGGTAATGCTAAGGAGCGGAGAGGCCGCTCGCAATCCTAACCTTGGGTAAGCAGTCAGGATTGACCAATCAACGGCGTTAAAGCCCAAAAGAAAAGCGGCCCACCGTTACCGGGGGGCCGCTCAATTCTTGAGATGTCAGAGCGTGGCTTAGAAGCCCATACCGCCCATGCCACCCATACCGCCCATGTCGGGCATGCCGCCGCCAGCCGAATCTTTCTTCGGTGCTTCGGCGATCGCGGCTTCGGTCGTGATCAGCAGAGCTGCGACAGAGGCTGCGTTCTGCAGGGCAGAGCGGACAACTTTGACCGGGTCGATGACGCCCATGGCGACGAGGTCACCATATTCTTCGGTCTGTGCGTTGAAGCCGTGCGAGCGGCTCTTGGTCTGGAGGATCGTGTTGACGACCACCGAACCTTCAACGCCAGCGTTTTCGGCGATCTGACGAACCGGAGCTTCGAGCGCCTTGCGGACGATGTCGATGCCGGCTTTCTCGTCGTCGTTTTCGCCCACAACGTCGATGTTCTTGGAGGCGCGGAGCAGAGCGGTACCACCGCCTGGCACGATGCCTTCTTCGACAGCGGCGCGGGTAGCGTTCAGGGCGTCGTCGACGCGGTCTTTACGCTCTTTCACTTCGACTTCGGTAGCGCCGCCGACTTTGATCACGGCAACACCGCCAGCCAGTTTGGCCAGACGCTCTTGCAGTTTTTCACGGTCATAGTCGGAAGACGTGTCGTCGATCTGCTTGCGGATCTGGGACACGCGGGCTTCGATGTCTTTTTTCTTGCCGGCGCCGTCGACGATGGTCGTGTTGTCCTTGTCGATGGTGACGCGCTTGGCTTTGCCGAGCATTTCCATGCCGACGTTTTCCAGCTTGATGCCGAGGTCTTCAGAGATGACCTGGCCGCCGGTGAGGACAGCGATGTCCTGCAGCATGGCTTTGCGGCGGTCGCCGAAGCCAGGCGCTTTCACAGCAGCGATTTTCAGGCCGCCACGCAGCTTGTTGACTACGAGGGTTGCCAGAGCTTCGCCATCGACGTCTTCAGCGATGATCAGAAGCGGCTTCTGCGACTGAACAACCGATTCCAGGATCGGCAGCATCGGCTGCAGGCTGGAGAGTTTCGATTCGTGAAGCAGGATGAGGACGTCTTCGAGTTCGACGTTCATCTTGTCAGCGTTGGTGATGAAGTATGGCGACAGGTAGCCGCGGTCGAACTGCATGCCTTCGACGACGTCGAGTTCGGTTTCCAGCGACTTGGCTTCTTCAACCGTGATGACGCCTTCATTGCCGACTTTCGCCATGGCTTCAGCGATCATCGCACCAACTTCGGTGTCGCCGTTGGCCGAAATCGTGCCGACCTGGGCGATCTCGTCGTTGGACTTCACTTTTTTGGCGTGGTGGGCGAGGTCGCGGACGACTTCAGCGGCGGCTTTTTCGATGCCGCGCTTCAGGTCCATCGGGTTCATGCCGGCAGCGACGCGCTTCATGCCTTCGCGAACGATGGCCTGGGCGAGAACGGTTGCCGTCGTGGTGCCGTCGCCGGCCACGTCGTTGGCCTTGGAAGCCACTTCGCGCAGCATCTGTGCGCCCATGTTCTCGAGCTTGTCTTCCAGCTCGATTTCTTTTGCGACGGTGACACCGTCCTTCGTGGTGCGCGGTGCGCCGAAGGATTTTTCAATCACAACGTTACGGCCTTTCGGGCCGAGCGTGACTTTCACTGCGTTTGCGAGTGTGTCGACGCCGCGGAGCATTTTTTCGCGCGCATCTGCGCCGAATACTACGTGTTTGGCAGCCATTTCGAGTTTACCTCTTTGAATTTGCTGTATTTATGGAAAGCGTTCAGGGGCGGAGACTTACTTCTCCAGCACACCCATGATGTCGCTCTCTTTCATGATGAGAACGTCTTCACCGTCGATTTTCACTTCGGTGCCGGACCATTTGCCGAACAGGACGCGGTCGCCCTTTTTGACGTCCAGAGCGATGACTTTGCCGTCTTCACCGACAGCGCCTTTGCCAACGGCGACCACTTCACCTTCTTGCGGCTTTTCTTTTGCCGCATCGGGGATGATGATTCCGCCTTTGGTCTTTTCCTCTTCCTTGACGCGGCGGACAACGACGCGGTCGTGCAGGGGACGAAGTTTCATGGCTATTTGCCCTCTAGTTTCTTGATTGCGAGTTTGGTTGATCTCACGGGAGCCAGCAGCGCCCCGTAGCGAGTTGGCACTCACCATGGTCGACTGCTAACGGTGATGCGGAGGTAAGGGGGCGCCGCCAGAGCGTCAACTGTTCGATTGTAAATTATTTGCCACCTTGAAGCGGCCGGAAGCCTTGCCCCTGCTGCAGATCATGCAGACCTCAGCCTCCGCGTCGGCCGCGCCTTCCGGAATGGATTTCCAAAGTCTGAAGGCCGTAAACCAAATTACTATCGCAAGTTTGGCGGCGTAGTAGCCTATTTCTGCAATAAATACGCCTGATCCCGGCAGGAGACGGGGGCTTGGACGTAGCAGGAGATGGGGAATAATGAGCACTTACGCACGGGATATAAAAGATTCGCTGACGTTTTTCGTCTTCGTGGCGACGACGGCGCTCTGCCTGTCGTTCACGTTTTCGGTCTTCGTCTACAGGCTGGGCGTCCTGGAAGACCCGCAGCGATTCCTCTTCGCCAATCTGGTCGTGGCCGCCTGTGTGGCGATCCCGACCGCAGCGATCGCCTCCCAGCACGAGTTCCAGCTGAAGCGCTACCAGCGCAAGCTTGAGGCCCTGGCGTCGACCGACCCGCTGACCGGCTTGCTCAACCGCCGTTTCTTCCGGATTTCCGCTGAAGACGAACTGATGCGCCAGCGCCGCTCCGGCGGCATGGCAGCCCTCGTGCTGCTCGACCTCGACCAGTTCAAGCTGATCAATGACCGCTTCGGTCACCAGACCGGCGATGCCGTGCTGAAACGGGTCGCCGAAATTGCCTATTCCGAACTGCGCGGGCCGTTCGACAAGCTGGGCCGCTGGGGCGGTGAGGAATTCGTCATCCTGCTCAGCAACCTGAACCGCGATCAGGCCTGGTCCGTTTGCGACCGCCTGCGCCAGCGCCTTGAATCCACCGTCATCGAGCATGACGGCGCGAAGCTTTCGGTCACCGCCAGCTTCGGCTTTGAGATGCTGACCGCCGATTCCTCGCTCGACCGGGTTGTGGAATCTGCTGACCGCGCGCTCTACGTGTCAAAACAGGCTGGCCGCAACCGCATCACCTATGCCGGCCCGCGTCTGGCGGCCTGATCCGGCTTGCAATCTCGATCCGGGCTGGATTCTGCCTCCCCCACGCGGCATGAAGGCGTGAAGGGGAGACGACGACATGGCGTGGACAACATCCAACATAGATCAGACGATCCGCCAGGCACGGCCGCTCAGCGAGCTGACGGGACAGCGTCCGGAATTTGCGGATATTGTCCGCATCTGGGAAGATGAGCTGGCGCCTGAACTCGGTGCCCGTGAAACGATCCGGCTGCAGACTATTTCCAGGGCGAAGTCGCGCACCGTGCTTGGCGTCTTCATTGCTGCCGTCACGCTGATCTGCCTGATCATCGCCACAGGTGGGGCCGGCTTCCTGTTCCCGCTGTCCCTGTTCATCGGGGCGGTTATCGTGGGGGCTGTGTCCGGTATCGACTGGCTCAAGGTCTATCGGTTGAAGTCCCAGACCAAAGACCTTGTCATGCGTGCAGCCTGCAAACCGTTCGGCTTCACGTATGACACGCTGCACATGGACCTCACCGGCATCGAAGATTTCACGTCTCTGATGGCGCGCGGCAAGGATCTGGCGGAGATGGCGACCGGCACCCAGAAAGGCGGCGCAAAGACGATCTCCACCATTTTCGGAGACATCTCCGTCAGCATGAGCGATGGCTCAGGCCCGCTGCCACCGACACCCGCCTATCAGGTGCTGAAGGATGCCGCGCTTCTGCCCGGTCACAGCCGCCGCAAGTTCGAAGACCGGATCGAAGGCGAGCGCGCCGGGGCGAAGTTCGCCCTTGTTGAGGCCAAGCTCGATACCGGCGGCAAGAACAGCCGCACCGTCTTTCAGGGCATCCTGATCCATATCGAATATCCGGAGCGCTTTTCCGGCCGCACGATCATGGCCCGGTCTGGCTGGTGGAAGCGCGGCAAGGGCGCCAATGGCCTGCAGAAGGTCGACCTGATTTCCCGTGAACTGGACGAGGCCTTCACCGTCTATTCCAGCGATCAGGTCGAAGCCCGCGCACTGCTCTCGCCTGACCGGATGGAGCGCCTCATCGCGCTGGAGCGTCACTTCCAGGGCGGCAAGCTGCGCGGCCTGTTCGATCAGGGCTGCATGACGCTCGCCCTCGAAGCGGACGACCAGTTCGAAGCCGGTTCCGTCTTCCAGCCCCTGGTCGACCCGCGCCGCTTCTCCAGCGCCCTGTCAGAACTCGGGCTGGTCTGTGATCTGATCGACGGCTTCCTGACCCGTGACTGGGTGCAGGGGCGGATCTAGGTTTTGGTGGCCTGCATTCTGGCGACCATTCCATTCAGCCTGGCGTGGTCCCATGTGGCGCTGATCTCGGTCAGATTGTCCCGAAAGGCTTCCACCACTATCGGGTCAAAGCCCGGCGCGATGCCGCGATCCGAGGACATCATGTCCTGAACCACCTGTTCGTGGCTGCGATACGGCTTGTAGGGGCGGATCGAGCGCAGGGCATCGTAGACATCCGCAATGGCGACGATCCGCGCGGCGAAGGGAATATCGTTGCCTTGCAAATGGTCAGGATAGCCGTGGCCGTCATAGCGCTCATGGTGCCAGCGGGCGATGTCGCGCGCCATGTCGGCAAGTGGTCCGGTAGCCGCCTTCATGGCATCTGCGCCCAGCGCGGAATGTTCTTCAACCCGGCTGCGTTCCTGCGCAGAGAGCGGGCCGGACTTTTCCAGCGGCGAATGCACAAGAAACAGTTTCCCGACATCATGATAATAGGCGGCATCCCCCATCCGGTGCGCCTGATGCTCGCTGAGCCCCATGGCCTTCGCCAACTGTGTCGTGAGGATGGAAACGCGGGTGGAGTGGCCTTTCAGATCGAGGCTCGGATGCGCCCGGTCTGTTTCATTCATCTGCTGTTTCAGACAGGCAAGATGCGCGTCTTCTTCATAATGCCCTATCGGAAACGCATTTGCTTTCATATCAGCCTGCCCTTCGAAAAACGGGTGCACCAGTTTTTTCCGGCCTAACGGCGATCTTTTAAGAAGTTACAAATTTCATCGGGGGAATGGGCGTTCCGCTGTTTGAGCATGCGGATTGATCGCCCGGTATCCCTCACCTCCCACACAGCTTCGCTGTGCGGTGTGCAACCGGGAACATAGGTAACATTTCAGACCGGGCAGATGGGTTACAGTTTTCATGGTGTGTTCCGTGGGCGGCCAGGCTTGATACGGTTCATGCGTTTCTTTCGGTCGATGTGTCCGAGCAGGATCGGACCGAAGTAGACTTCGTAATGATCTTCGCCTGTCCGGAAGATGACCACTCGCTCACCGGTAAGGACTTCGGAGATGAACGGAGAGCAGCAGGCTACCGCCGAACGTCAAACTTGTCCGTTTTCCGGTCGCCCATCAGCATGCGCTGTTCCAGCCGCCGGCGCAGCGCCGCGTAATAGGCTTCGAGGAAGCCGATATCCGTTTCGCCGGTCTGAGATGCCCAGCCGATCTTGGTGCGGATCCGTGTCGCGACCTGCGATTTGATCTCTGCCGTCGACTGGCGCAGCACGTCTTCCAGAACGTGCAGTTCGTGGATGCCATAGGCGTCGGCCTGTTCCGGCGTGAAGGCGTACATGGAGGAACGCGGCGTCGATGCCACGACCTGGCTGATATCGCCCATCAGCTGCACCTTCGGCGCCCGGATCACCCAGGTGCCGGCGATCAGGTCTCCGACGCGTAGCTTATCCTTGTTGAAGATCGGGAAGAAGAGGAACACGCCAGACCAGGCGAGGCCAAACAGCGCCATCCAGGCGCTCAGCTGGTCTCCGCTCATCAGCAGGAACTGGATCGGCAGGCCGACTTCGATCTCGCGGGTGAAATTGCGGGCGAGCACGGCATTGGCGGTCAGCCGGTCTCCGTCACGCGAGGCAACGCGCAGGCCCAGCGCCCGTTTGCCCGGTGTCGCCGCCTTCCGGCCAATCTCGAAGAAGATGTAATAGAAGTTGCGGATGAAGAAATAGAAGACCAGCCAGAAGGCAAAGGCGACGTTCCAGTTCCGGAAACCCATCGCACTCGCCGCGAACCCAATGCCCAGCAGGGTGGCGATCACGATGGCCCACTGAATGGCGACATCCATGGCGAACGCGCCCGCCCGTTCGGCGGCTGTGGCGAGCTTCAGGTGCAGGGCGGCACCTTCCGGAGTGACCAGCACGCGCACCATCTTGTTGACGCGCTGTTCCTCGGCTATCCGAGCCCGGCGGCGGCGGGCGGCCTCGATATTGACCTGCATGTCAGATGTCGCAGCGCGGGCATTCATGCCGATGGCCTCACGCGCGGAAGGTAGAAATAGCCGAGCCAGAGCAACAGCATCCCAAAGGCGATGGAATAGCGGACAACATCAGAATTGATCAGCTGGCGGCCAAAGCCTTCCAGAACAGCGGCGATGATCAGCATGATCACGCAGCCCATCGCAATGGTCGCCGCCTTCTGCCCGGACTCCCGCGCTGAAGCGAGGCGGGACCGGCGCCCGGGAAAGGCCACCGCGCCGCCGATCACAAACCCGCCCGCGCCAGCCAGAACAATGGCGAACAGTTCGGTCGTGCCATGGATCATCAGCCAGCCGGTGAATTCATATCCCAGCCCCTTGGCCCAGAAGACGGCATACATCGAACCGAGATTGATCCCGTTCCAGACCAGCAGCCACGCCGTCGGGATGCCAAAGGCAAATCCCAGCGCAAAGGCAAAGAGCGCGATCTGGGCATTGTTGTTGAACAGGAAACTGGCAAAGGCCGTCAGCTGGTCCTGATTCACATCGCCCGGCTGGGTGTAGATCGTGGCCAGCAGGTCATCCACCGAGGCGTCCGGCGTGCGGGTCTCCATGAAATTGTGCCCGTTGAACGTCCAGTACCAGTCCATGTCCTGCAGGCAGAGGAAGAAGGCGAGCAGGGCGCCGCCGAACAGGAAGAGGGCCGCCAGGAGGGTGGAGAAAACCGCGCCGCTCACGGATTTCGGCCAGTCCACGCGCAGGAACTGCGCCATCCGCTCGCCCATAGATGTGCGCGCGCCGTAGACGAAGAAATAGGCGCGGGTGCACAGCCCCTCCAGATAGGTGATGACATTCTGGTCCAGAGAGATCGAGCGGGCCACGGACAGCGACGAGACAGCCTGCCGGTAAAGATGTGGCAGCGCCATCATATCCTCGTCCGACAGGGCCTTCACGCCGGAATTCTCCGCGCGGGTCAGGATCCGGTCGAGCTTGCGCCAGTCAGACTCGCGCTCCTCACGGAACCGGTAGGACTTCAGCATGTCGGTCACAGCATGTCCCTCTTCTTGATCTGGAGGTATCGGGAGATCAGCGCACCGCCAAACTGTTCGGGCCGCGTCTCGATGATCTGCACGCCCATCCGCTGCAGTCGCCGCAGCACGACATCCCGCTCGGCCAGCAGCGTGCCGGCAATGACGGACCGGGTAACATCTTCGGTGGTTTCCGGTGGCGCATCCGCCATGGACGAGAGGGCCTCATCCTCGAAGGTCGCGAACAGAACGAGGTGTCGCTCTGTCAGGCGGCGGACATTTTCAAGCATCAGCTCGGCAGAGATCGTGTCCACGAAGTCGGAGAAGATGATGACCAGGCTGCGCCGCTCCAGCTGGCTGGCCAGCGTCGAGAGGGCGAGGGTGAAGTTTGACTCCTCGGTGGAGTAATCCAGCCCGGCAGCAAGGCTCTGCATCTTGGGAAAGCTGCGCGATCCGGACAGGAAACCGCTCGACAGGCCGGGCCGGGCGTCGAAGCCGAAATACATCGTCCGGTCGCCATTCCGGAGGGAGACATAAGAGAGTAGGAGGCCCGCATTGATGGCACGGTCAATCTTGGGCACGCCGCCCAGCGGCTCGCTCATCAGGCGGCCGGTATCGAAGGCGAAGACGATATTGTGGTTGCGCTCGGTGCGGAATTCCTTGGCCAGAAGGCTGCTGTGGCGGGCCGAATGTTTCCAGTCGATGGCGCGCCGGTCCATGCCGGTGGTGAACTCGCGTAGGGCATCGAACTCGCTGCCGTCGCCGCGCTCGATCTGTGTCTTGATGCCGAATTCTGCGTCGCGGGAAAACAGGCGCACGGCTTCGTCCTTCACCCAGCGGATATTGGGCGTCACCACAATGTCTGTGCCCAGTTCGCGGATCAGGCGCTTTTGCACCAGACCGAGCGGACCCTGCCAGCGGCACCAGAGGCGCACCAGTCTGGCCGTCCCCCGGCGTAGCGGCGTGAGGGTAAACTCGTAGCGGCGTTCATTTCCGTCCCAGCCGCGCAGGCCGCGAGAGGGAAGATCTTCGAGGATCTCATTGGTTTCCAGCTGCACTTCCAGCCGGCTGGGAAGCGCGCCGCTGGTAAAGCGGAACCTAACCGGAAGTGGATCGCTGCCGCCTGCATACAGGATCGTTGGCGCGTCGACCTCCGTCTCGAAGCGGCGCAAGGCCGGCCCGATCATGGCGTCCAGAAAGATCAGCCCGCCGATCAGCCCAATCCATGCCGCCGAGAGCGTCCAGAGTTCCGGGCGCAGCAGCGCGATGCCCACCAGAAGCGGCAGACCCAGAAGCATCAGGAAGATCGCGCGGGCGGTCGGGGAAATCACCGGGGCGCTGCCGTCTGCTCGATAATGGCGGCGAGGGTTTCATCGGTCGTGCGGCCTTCGATCTCGGCCGCCGGAGACAGCAGAACGCGGTGGCGCAACGTGGAAAGGGCCAGCGTCTTGATGTCATCCGGGATCACAAAGTCGCGGCCATCCAGCGCGGCGCGCGCCCTTGCCGCCATGGCGAGCGCTGCGGCGGCGCGAGGGCTGGCGCCTGTCTCGAGCGCTGGCGACGTCCGCGTGGCCCGGATGATGTCGACGACATAGCCGATCACGTCATCCTTGATCGTGGTCGCCGAAACCGAAGCCACAGCCTCGTCCAGTTCGTCGGCAGCGATGACGGATTCCACGCCGAACGCGTCCGGCGTCTTCATGCCCGTCCGGGTGCCGTGCTGGGCGACGATAGCGAACTCTTCCTCGCGGGAGGGATAATCGAGCGTGTGCTTGAACAGGAAGCGGTCGAGTTGGGCCTCTGGCAGCGGATAAGTGCCCTGCTGCTCGATCGGGTTCTGCGTGGCGATCACCATGAAGCGCGGGTTCAACGCGTAGGAGTCGCCATCGATCGTCACTTTGCGCTCCTGCATGGCCTCTAGCAGGGCAGCCTGGGTTTTCGGTGGCGTCCGGTTGATCTCGTCGGCCAGCAGCAGGTCTGTGAAGATTGGGCCCTTGGTGAGGGCGAACTCATTGGTCTGGAAGTTGAACAGGTTCGTGCCCAGAACATCGCCGGGCATCAGGTCCGGCGTGAACTGGATGCGGCCGAACTGAAGAGAGATGGAGCGGGCGAAGCACTGCGCAAGCAAGGTCTTCGCCGTGCCGGGCGGGCCTTCCAGCAACACATGGCCGCTCGAGAACAGCGCCGTCAGGAGCAGGTCGACAGTCGTATCCTGCCCGATCACGGCCTTTCGGACCTGACCTCGGATGCGCGCAGCGAGTTCGCGGATGTCAGCTGGGGTCATTCATGGATCTCCTGAGAATATCGCGGCGCCAACGCCAGAGGTCGCGGGCCTTGTGCATAAGTTCTTCCCGGCTGGCGGCGGGTGCGCGCAGGCCGGCTTCGAGTTGCGAGAAAGTCTTGCCCGAGGTCTCCTCCGGGCCAAGACGGTCGAACAGTTCCGAAAGCTGCGCTTCAGTCAGCGTGCGCGGCGCGCCGATCTCACGGGCCACGCGCCTGCGGATCAGGGTCAGATAGCCCGGCGCCATGCGGGTTTCCCGCCGCGCCATGGTGACGAGTCCCGCCGAATTGTTTGCCAGCGCCTGCTTGCCAAGGGCAATGGCACGGCCTTCGCGTGACGGCGGTCCGAAGCGGATACTGGCCGCCCAGCCGAGCAGGAGCGCAGATGTCAGCGCGATCAGCGTCACGCCAAGGAATGGCGCATCGAACATCATCTGGAGCAGGTTTTCAGACCGCGTGAAGCCGTGCAGCGTGGCATCGAAGACAATCGGCTCGTCATCGTCATAGCGCATGAAATTGATCAGCTGCATGGCGAAGCGGGCATTCTCGCGCTCTGCCAGGCCAAACGTGTTGATCATGTCCGGATCGGCCAGAATGAAAATATCCTGACCCGGAACGCGCGCGAGGAGATAGCCGTCGCCCGTGTCGACAACCGGCTCAAGAACATCAGAGTGAAGCACCTGCATCTTCAGGTCCGGCTTCAGCGCCATCGGGCCGAACGGCGTGTCGACACGATCCGGCACGTCAATCCGGGCAATGCTGGCATCCATGTCCAGCGCTTCCAGCAGGTCGTCGATCAGGCTCTCATTTGTGAGGTCCGTGTCTTTCTGCCGTGTGGGATTGAGGCGGTCGGTGCGCCCGTTCCATTTTGGCAGCACGATCAGCGTGGTCGAAACCGGCGTGTAGTCTTCCAGCGACTTCTTCATGCCCCAGGGTGACAGCGTCACAACCATCGTGCCGTAGACCCCGCCATCGAGGTCGCTGGCAGAGCGCGAAATCTCGACGGGATAGTCCTGCGCTTCCAGCAGTTGGACAAAGCCATTGTAGCCGATGGCGGAGGTCGAAAAAGGGTGATCGCCTGCCTGGTCGCGGTCGCGTAGTTCCGGTGCCCAGCCAGCCAGCACCATGAAGGCGCCGAACGAAATCACCGCCACGGCGATCAGGATCGCCACCGTGCGGACTGCGAAGGGGGAGCCGGAAGATGCCGTATTCTCGCTCATGCCCAGGCCTCTCCGAAGGCGAAGTCCTGATAGGAGGTGCGCGCTTCCTGCCAGCCGTCCGCATCGACCTCGCGCCCGCCGAAGAAGCTGCGTTCCACGATCACGATGATGGGCCCAAGCCCGTGTTTCGCGCGTTCCGGCAAGTGCTGAAGGTCACCAATTTCCCGCGCGGTCAGCGATTTCGGAACGCCGCCTTCAAGCCGGGTCTGGATGTCCTCGATGGAGCGGAAGAGGAGAAGGTGCACGGCTTCGGCAAACTTGCCTGCCCTGGCCAGCGCGTCGGCCTCTTCGAGCAATCCGCGCGCCATCGCGGCATCCGGTCGGACATCGATTAGCTCGTCGTCTGCCTCGTCCACTTTTCCGGCGCCGGATTTACCGAAGCGCACGCGCAAGGCTTCTCCGAAGATGAAGTAAAGAACCCCGCCGATCACCGCGATGATGATGGCGATGAACAGATACCCGAAGAGGGGCGATAGCGCGGAAAGCAAATCTGCCAGCCATTTAAGCCAGGGCGGCGGCGGAGGTGGCGGTGGCAGGGCGGCTTCTTCCCATTCCGGGCGTTCCAGCTGAAGGTCTGTGTTCTTGAGATAGGCCTCATGGGCCTTGTCGAGCGCGTCCAGATCCGTCGCCGGACGCCAGTCTTCTTCGCCTTGGGCATCAAACGTATCGTCTATCCCGACATCGTCGAGGTTCCAGTTGGACACGGTGACGGTGTCTTCACGTGGTTCTACCTGAACGGGCACGGCATGAGGGGATGGATCTTGACCAGGACTGCCCTGCGCCAGCGCAGATGCGGCGAGCAGGCAGGCGAGTGCAAAGGCAGTTGCTGTCCTTCCCCTCAACCGCACCGGATACTCCTCACCTCATAACCCCTGAGTTGCGACTATTTCAGAGGTCGCTCCGGGCTTCAACGGCCTATTGCGAAGACTGAACAGCCAACCGATATAGCGCAGCCAAGGCAGAGATGAGGCGAACCATGGACAAGGCAGAGATCTACAGGGATTTGAAGGCGGAAATCGCCAGCGTGGTGTCGGGCGAAACTTCCGTGACGGCGCGCTATGCCACAGCCAGCTGCCTGATGGCGGAGGCGTTTCGTCCGCGCTTTTTCTGGACCGGGTTCTATGTCGTCGATCCGCTGAAGGACCGCGAACTGGTCGTTGGCCCGTATCAGGGCACTTTGGGTTGTCTGCGCATTCCGTTCGGCAGAGGCGTCTGCGGCCATGTCGCGGCGACGCTGGAGTCGATCATTGTGCCGGATGTGCACGCATTCCCCGGCCACATCGCGTGTGACTCCGCAACCAATTCCGAAATCGTCCTGCCGGTGTTCGACAAGGCGGGAAATCTGGCCGCCGTGCTTGATATCGACTCGACCCAGCCCGATGCGTTCGATGAAGTGGACCGTGAAGGCCTTGCCGCGATCTGCGAGATCCTACTGGTCGCTTGAGGCCGGCACGGTCGCCATGAGGCTGGCCTCATAAGGCAGCTCTGGCGAAGTTGCTCGGGCGACGCCGTCGATCCGGTCGATCAGGTGCTCTTCCAGAATATCCAGCTTGCGGGCGCGTACGCCTGAAACGGTGAGGATTTCCTGGTTGAGGACCAGCCATTCATCGTCGTTCGGGTCATAGGCGGGCCAGTCTGGCAGGCCGGGACCATTTGGATCGCCGGTGCGGGCGAAGTTGGTCCAGTAGGCCTGCATCGACTCGGCCAGCTTTGCGTCTTTGTCGGTTTCCGGCATGAGCGCGGTATTGGAGCCGAAGACGAACGGGATCTCGGATCCGTGGAAGGCGCCGATGGTCTGATTACGGGACGGCCAGGTGCGGGTGAAGAAGTACATCCATGTCGGATGCCCGGCGGTCGCGTTGGCCTTGCCAATGAAGCGCATATGGACGCCGAACATGTCGTCGCCCAGCATGTCGGTCGCGCCAGCATCCCAGTCTTTCAGAGAGTCCATGCCGTAAAGCGCCTGAAGCGCTTTGGCCGGGTTCTCCCCGAAGACTTCCGCCAGCTTCTGCTCCCGCTCGTCCAGCGTTCCGGTGATCTCGCGTTTCAGGACCGTGGGAGACTGGATGGAGTGATAGAACAGGCTGCCTTCGTCGGCATTGTAACCGGCAAGCACGGGGACCTTCGGCGCGTCGCCAGTGCGGATCGCAGTGCCGATGGTCTGTTTCAGCACCACGCCGTCCACGTTCGGCAGAAAGTAGCGGACGAGATCCGGGCGCTGTTCGGTGCGCGTGATGATCGAGGCCGCAGGGATCGCTCGAAGGTCTGCTGCTGTGGCGGCTTTGCCTGCAAACGTGCTCAGGAATTCCTCGCCGGCCGCTTCGGCGCTGAGGGCGCCAGGTATGGGGGCCTCGGTGCGGTAGATCGAGTTGTAGCTGCTGGAGCCGCTTTCCATAATGGCTTTCTGGTACAAGCCATCTGCAAGAGGTGTCGCCATCAGTTCACTGACAGACTGCGCGCCGGCGCTTTCACCGAAGATGGTGACATTGTCCGGATCGCCGCCGAAGGAGCGGATATTGTCCCGCACCCAGCGAAGGGCCGCGACCTGATCCAGCAGGCCGTAATTGCCGGACGTGCCGGCTTCTTCGGTCAGAGCCGGATGGGCGAGATAGCCGAGGGCGCCGAGGCGGTAATTGATCGTGACCAGAACCACGCCGTTCTCGACCAGTGCATTGGATTGGTAGAGGTCTTCTGAGCCGGCTCCGGCCTGGTGCGAGCCGCCATGGATCCAGACCATGACCGGCAGCAGTGTCTCGCTGCCCACATTCGAGGTGCGGACATTCACGAACAGACAGTCTTCGGCTTCCACCGATGCGGGCAGGGCCTCAAGATACTTTTTCGCGAAGAGGCGTTTCCACCAGGGCAGGCCGGAGCCGTCAATGATGCCTTCGACGAAGCTGTTGCTGTCTTTGCGGGGCTGCAGGCATTCCGGTCCGAAGGCGCGCACATCCCGGGCGACAGCGCCCCATTGCGGTGGTGCGCCCGGCGCAGCCCAGCGGCGCGCGGTGGCGTACGGAATCCCGTTATACACTTTGATATCGGCATTGCTGGCATCGACCCCGCCAAGGATCACGCCCTGGTTAATGCGCAAGGGTTCAGCCAAAGCGAGAGGCTTCGCCGGGGCGTTAAACTTAAACCACCCCCACGCGACTGCTCCGAGCAGCAGAAAAAACAGAATGATACTAACGCGCTTCATGAACTCCACCCGACACTCGCGTCGTGCAACCAGTATACCAGACGCGCCTGACGTGTCACCGAACGGCGGTTTGTTTAACCAAGAGAATCCAATGTCCGTGTTAAGGAAGACACAAGATCATCTGTCGGTTCGATGCCGCAGGCGAGCCGGATGAAGCCTTCCGGCACATCGTCGCCCCAGCGGATACGGCACTCTGCACTGGTGTGAACGCCGCCGAAACTGGTCGCGGCCACAATCAGAGGATTGTTTTCAATAAATTTTTCTGCCGTTTTGCGATTGGCGAGCGTAAAGCTCACGATTGGGCCGAAGCCGCGCATCTGCCTTTTCGCGACTTCATGGGACGGATCATTCGTCAGTCCGGGATAGTTTACAGCGCTGACTGCCGGATGGGCACGGAGTGCCTCCGCTGCGGCCATCGCGTTCGCATTTGCGCGTGACAGGCGAAGTTCCAGCGTCGCCATTCCCCTGTGGAGCAAGTAGGCATCGAACGGACTGACGATTGCGCCTGCCAATCTGCGCCATGTCCGGACCGGTTTGAGCAGGGCGCTATCCCGCGATGCGACATGACCAGCCAGCACATCCGAGTGCCCGGCCATGGCTTTGGTGTCCGCCATGACCACCAGGTCCGCGCCCAGATCGAGCGGTTGCTGGCCAATCGGGGTCGCAGTCGTATTGTCGGCGACGAGCAGTGCTCCGGCGGCTTTTGCCCTCTCTGCCACTTTCGCGATGTCACAGACAGCGAGGCCCGGATTGGACGGCGTCTCGATCATGACGAGGCGGCAGCCGGTCATGTCGGCTGTGATCATGTCTGCGGTCGGGCAGGTGCGGACTTTCACCCCGATGGGAACGAATTGCGTGTCCAGCAGTGCACGGACATTGTAATAGCCGTCTGAGTGCACCAGCACCGTGTCACCTGGGCGGAGATAACCGAAGAAGACGGAGGCAATCGCTGCCATGCCGGACGGGAACAGAACGGCCTCGCCGCCTTCGAGAATGCCGATCTCGGCTTCCACTTCCTCGATCGTCGGATTGCCATTGCGGCCATAGAAATGGCTGCCGTCCGGATCACCGGCCAGCACGAATGTGGATGAGGCCATGATCGGCAGAGAGACGGGATCGCCCTTTTTCAGGCCTTGCGTGCGGTGATGCAGCAGCCGGGAGATAGGTGATGGGAGCTTACTCATTGAGGAGGCCTTCTGCCCGGAAGGGCCTTGTCGTGAGCAGTTCCTGGCACAGAAGGCCAGCGTCCCGGTGGCGGCTCATCTCTTTGTAATTCGGATGGTTCAGGGTGGCGATGAAGGCTTTCCTGTCCGGGAAGAACATTACCATCACGGCGTCCCAATCCCCATTGCCGATGAAGTAACGCTCCACCGCGCCCATCATCAGGCAGCGTCCGCCGACTTCTGCGGCAGCCTCGCCAAAGGCATCGGCATAGCGCTGGTAGGCGATGCTGCCCGGTTCATCCGCTCCGTGTTCCGGGGCGCCGGCCTCGTATTCCGCTTTGACGCGGAACTTCAGGATGTTCACCTGGGCAATCGGTCCATCGAACGGGTCATCGCGAAAGGCGCGGAACTGGTCTGCAGTGGGCTGAAATGCGGGCATGGGGATTCCTTCCGTTCATGGGCGCAGGTCTGGATGGGTTGCGAGAAAGTGCTCGGCATAGAACAGCGCAGCCGCATGCAAAGCGTGCTGCACGGGCAGGGCACCATAGTTCAGAAATTCTTCATACGGCATTTCCAGCACTTCGATCTGCTCGTTCGGATCGAGAGACTGCTCCGCCGTCCGGGTGCAGCCGAGAGCGAGAAAATAATGCAGCTTGTTGTTCTGTGTTGCCGGGTTCGGATAGCAGGTGCCGACATGGTGCATCTCGCGGGCGGTGTAGCCGGTTTCTTCGCTGAGCTCCCGCGCGCCAACGACCGCCCAGTCATGTTCGCCCGGATCGGAGACGCCGCCGGGCAGGCCAAGCGTCATCACATCGGCGGCGTGTCTGTATTCGCCCACCAGAACCAGATTGCCGGCATCCGTGATCGGTATGACGGTCACCCAGTCTGTCAGCTCAATGACGTGATACGCCTCGACCACGTGGCCGTCATCGCGGACGCAGCGGTCTGTGCGCAGACCCATGAACCTGTCACGCATCACCTGTTTCGAAGAAAGAATCGTCCAGGGTTTCATGTCATTTCACCGTGGTCATGCGGGCGAGCTTGGCCGCGAGGAGAAGCCAGGGCGCCGCGTGCAGGAGAAGGTCGAACATATCGACAGGCTTATGCAGAGTGCCTGCGGCCAGCATTTTCAGCTTTTCCCAGATATGCGGTTCCGGCGTGAAAGGGGCGAGCCCCAGTGTGAGGCAGCCAAGAATAGCGAGGCTCAGCGGCACCTTGTCGAGAAAATCAAGCATGGCCGGGCTTACTCTCTGCCTTTCAGGTGACGATCAAGGAAATCCATTCGCGTTTTCATCAAATGGGTTTGAAGGGCTTGCCCGCGAATGCCGTGGCGCTGGCCGGGATAGGTCATCAGCTCAAATTGCTTTCCCTTCTCCTGCAGCATTTCCATCAGGCGGGTCGTATTGTCGAAGGTCACGTTGTCATCGGCCATGCCGTGCATCAGGAGGAGCGGCGTGCTGAGGTCTCCGGCATAGGGAAGAACACCGGAAGCCTCGTATCCGTCCGGATTGTCTTCCGGCGTATCCATATAGCGCTCTGTGTAGAACGTATCATAGAGGCGCCAGTCGGTGACAGGGGCGCCGGCTGCTGCAGCGGCGAAAGTCCCCTCCGGCGCTTGCAGGATTGTCATCAGCGTCATGTAACCACCATAGGACCAGCCCTGAATGGCGATGTGGTCTGCGTCCACGAAAGGCTGGGATTTCAGCCAGTCTACGCCAACGAGCTGGTCGCGTACTTCCGGGCTGCCTGTGCGGCGGTAGATCACGTTCTCGAATTTGCGACCGCGATTGTCGCTGCCGCGATTGTCGAGGCGGAAAATCAGATAGCCATGCCGGGCGAGATACTGGTCCGACAGGCTGCCCCAGCTGCGCTTGACGGTTTGCACGTGCGGCCCGCCATAGACTTCCACTATGACCGGGTATTTGCGCGTGGCATCGAAGCCAGGTGGTTTCAGGATGGAGTAATGCAGGTCCTGCCCGTCTTCCGCTTTCAGCGTGCCGAACTCGTGTGTGACGTGATCCGTCAGGTAGGGCGCATAGGGATGGTCTGCATTGAGGGCATTCTCCTCGATCCAGCCGATCAGCTTGCCGTCGATCCGGTAGAGGCCGGTCTGAGGTGGCTGGGACGGGGACGAGGATGTGCCGACAAAGCTCTGTCCGTCAGGGCTGACCGTCACATCCCAGGACTTGCCGGCTTCTGTGATGCGCTCGGCGCGCTCATGACCTGGGCGGTCTGTCGAAATCGTATAGAGATGACGTTCCAGAACCGTGTCGGCATAGCCGCTATAGTAAAGCGTCTTGCCGTCCGATGAGACCGCATCAACGGCGCCCAGCACTTCGTCTGTGGGCGTGACAGCGACAGCTTCGCCTTTGCCTCCGCGCGGCAGGATGGCCGCGTGCCGCATGTCGCCATCTTCCGTTGACAGAAGAAGGCGTCCGTCCGGGAGTTGCTGGAAGTCGTTGGACAGATTCACCCAGATATCATTATGCTCTGTATAGGGGGTCGACATATGCCATTCTGGCCCGTCAGCGAGGTTGTAGCGGATCTCGGTCTGGTCACGGTTCACGGTCTGGAACCACAGGCTATCGCCCGCCCAGTTTACCCGGGCGAGATAATCGTCCGGCCCGGCCTGATAGATGCGGTCCGTTTGACCCTTCTTCAGGTCAATGACGTAAAGGCCCACTCGGGCATTCGGGCGCCCTGCGCGCGGATAGCGCTGCTCGATGACGGACACCTTGTCCGCTTCAATGTCGAACCGGGGGATGATGTCCACGCCGCTCTCATCGACTTCGGTAAAAGCGACATAGCGCTCGTCCGGGCTCCACCAATAGCCGGTGTAGCGATGCATCTCTTCCTGTGCGACGAATTCGGCGACGCCGTAGGAAATGGCTTTTGCTGGATCGGCTTTGGGCGTCAGGCGTGTTTCCTTGCCCGTCGCGAGGGTGACCGAATAGAGCGCGCCCTCGCGCACGAAGGTGACATAGGTGCCTCTTGGGGAGACGCGCGCGTCGTATTCGAACTCGTCCGTTTTGGTCAGTTGCCGGACCTCAGGTCCTTTCGGGGACAATGTGACGAGGTGCAGGTCTCCGCCCAAAGGTATGAGGATCGTGTCAGCCGTGCCCCAGCTATAGTCGACAATCCCTGACGAGCCCGCGATGCGCTTGCGCTCGCGCATGGCCTTTTCTTCTTCCGACAGTTCGACGGGATTGGGCTCAAGCAGCCGGGAGTTGACCAACATGCTCTGCTGACCGGTGGCAACGTTGTACTGCCACAGATCAAACCGGCTCTGGTCATCTGGCCGTGATTTCAGGAACGTCACGCGCGTTCCGTCGGGTGAGTATTTGACCATCCGCGCCACCGGTCCGGAAAGGGAGGGGGAGGCGAAGAGGCGTTCAAGCGGCAGACTGTCCGGCGATGCGGTCAATATTTTGGTCTCCGTTGCATTTGGGAGTGGCTCGGCAAAGGCCTGGCAGGCCACAAACAGGACCATAGCCAGACCCGCAAACAGGAATTGGACAAGGCGATTCATGCGCGTGACCTAGCCACGCGACGGCGCAATTGTCATCCGTTCCTGCCTGTCATTCCGGCCGTTTTGAGGTTTTTTCCGCACACACTGCAATCGGCTACTAGCCAAGCCATGACCTCACAATAAAGTGATACACATGATGAATGGGGTGGGCCTGTTTCAAGAAGCGGTTTCCCTGGTTGCCTCGGGGCGAGGCGGCTTTTCCCTTCTGCGTGGTGCCGAACTGATGCGCCGCGCCGCCGATGCTGGACATATCGCTGCTGCCAACAATTACGGGGCCATGCTGCACGCCGGACGAGGCGTCCGGCAGGATTTCGTTGCGGCCCGTGCCTACTACAATCAGGCGGCCAGTGCGGGTTACCCGATTGCGCTGTTCAACATGGGTTTCATGTGCTTCCGTGGCCTTGGCGGGCCCCGGGATGCGCGGCGTGCGCGCTATCTGTTCCTGAGGGCAGCCCAGCAAGACGAAGTGGATGCGATCACGTATCTCGGCCTGATGCTGATGTCGGGCCAGGGCGGTCCTGCCGATCCCGCCGCCGCGCGCAGCTGGTGGAGCCGTGGGGCCGCGCTGGGCAACAGCCGGTGCGCCTTCAATCTCGGCATCGCCCACGCCGGTGGACACGGCTGCCCGCAGGACCTGGTCAAAGCATGGCGCTGGTTCCGGCAGGCTGAACGTCTCGGAAATCAGGACGCGGCAAACGAAATCGAACGCCTCGAATGCGCCATGAGCGCCGAGGAACAGGATCGCGCCTACCGCCGGGCCAGCTGATCCGGAGTCAAACGTACATCAGAACAAATGCCAGCGTGAAGGTGACCATCGCGATCACCAGATCTGTCGTCACCGCTACGATGGCAAACAGGCCGGCACGCCAGGCGCGCCCGCAGGACGCATAGACGGGTTTCAGGCCGAAATAGATTGTTGCGGCGTACAACAGCATCGCAATCGCAAACCCGGCGAATGTCACCGCATCGAGCAGCTCAGCCGGGACGAAACTATAGGGGACTGTCTGCAGCAGGCCAAATGTCAACGCCGGCAGCAGGGCGACGAAATAGAGCCTGATGCGAACCGGCGCCGGCGTGCCCTTGTCCCAGATCCGAACCAGCAGCGAAGCGAAGAAGTGGCAGAGGAAATACGTGAACGGGAACAGGATGAGGACTTGATTCATCAGCATCCGCGCCGCTTCCGTCACATTCTGGACGGGCAGGTCTTGCGGGGGAACAGTGCTCAGATAGTCGACCATGCTGACGATCAGGGGGGAGCTGTCATCCGCCCACAGGAAACGCAGGACGACGGTTGCCGCGATGATCGTGAAGACCAGTCTGAGGGAGGGCGTATACTTGCCGTTCCAGTCTGGATCACGGGCTGCTGTGAAGAGCCTTGCTGGCCGTGTCACGGCGACTGCCAGTGTCGTCACTGCGCGGACGTTCAGGCCGAACAGGTCGTCCAGCAGCGCATCCCAACCAGACAGCCGGGTCATGTCGTCATCTGTGGGGGCAGGCTTTTTCGGAGTGTTCACCGATAAAACTCCTTCGATGCCGTTGGACCTGGCGCTCTGGTAGCTTTGATCCTGATTGCGTTTGCCTGATCCGCCAAGAGGATTGCAGGTCAGGGCGCCCCAATCGGAATGAATAATAAATGTATTGAAATATATTCACACCACCACTACTTCTGCCCAGCGGAGGAGGACGCAATCATGATAAAATGGATATCCCGTATCACAGGCGCAGTCGCGCTCATCGCCCTTGGACTGGGCTGGTGGCTGTTTGTCGGGCTCAGCAAAGCGCCCGCCGCAGCGCCGGGCCTTGTGGATATCGCCGCTTGGCGGGCGATGACGGCTGCCGACGCTGGCGCGAAACCTGTCCAGATACGGGTGCTTGAAGTTGGCAGGGATTCCGCGCCCATGCTGGCAGCGCGCGCCGGCGCGTTCGGCGGCAAATGGCAGACCAGCTACAATGCAGTTCAGATTGTTTATCCGGACCGGACGCTGGTCATCGGCGGCGCCCTCGATCATTTGACTTCTGAAGGCATGGTCCAGTCCCAGGCCGATTGGCAGTTCGACGATGCGGCATATGATGAGCTGACAGATGCGATGCTGAGAGCTGATCAGGTGCTGATGACGCACGAGCATTTGGATCACATCATGGCGATTGCACGACATCCGGATCCTGATGCCCTTGCGCCGCGACTGGTCTTGAACGCAGCGCAAATCTCGGCCCTGCCGCAATTTGCACTTGGAGAGCTTGCGCCTGCACTGAAGGGACTGTCCCCGCGTCTTGATGGGGCTGCGCAACAGGTCGCGCCCGGAATCGTCGCGGTGCCGATGCCGGGTCATACACCCGGAAGCCAGTTGTTTTTCATCACGCTGGAGAATGGTCAGGAATATCTGATGATCGGAGACATTGTTTGGTCAATGACCTCGCTTGAGGAACTCACCATGCGCCCGGTCTTCACGCAGTTCATTATATTCGATCCCAATGAGGACCGCGAGGCGATCCGCACCCAGATCCGCGCCCTGCGCGACCTGATGCAGGCGGAGCCGGACCTCGTCGTATTTCCGAGCCATGACCGGGTCTGGCTGGATGAACTGTCTTCCAGGGGCCTGATCGAGTGGGGCTTCACGGACTAGACGGCTTCGCTGGGACGTGCTGCCGAGGGTGCCTGAAATGGCGCCGCCCGACGAACGACAGGCACCTCTGAGCTTGATTTTATGGGGCGAGTGCGTAACTGGGGCGGCGTCAAACCTCCACCCGAACAGGAATCTTCCGCCATGGCCGGACCTCAATTCGTTTACCACATGCAGGGCCTGACCAAGGTCTATCCCGGCGGCAAGAAAGTGTTCGAGAATATCCACCTGAACTTCCTGCCGGATGCCAAGATCGGTGTGGTCGGCGTAAACGGCTCGGGTAAGTCGACGCTGCTGCGCATCATGGCCGGCCAGGACACGGACTTCACAGGCGAGTCCTGGGCCGCCGAAGGCATCAAAGTCGGTTACCTGCCGCAAGAACCGAAGCTGGACCCGACCAAGAACGTGTTCGAAAACATCGCGGCCCAGTGCCCCGAACGGCAGATGCTCGATGCGTTCAATGTGATCTCGGAGAAGCTTGGCGAAGACTATTCCGATGAGCTGATGGAAGAGATGACGAATCTGCAGGAGCGGATCGACGCCGCCGATGCCTGGGACATTGATTCCAAGATCGAGATGGCGATGAACGCCCTGCGCTGCCCGGAGAACGACGCTGACGTCACCACGCTGTCGGGCGGTGAAATCCGCCGGGTCGCCATCTGTCAGCTGCTCCTGTCCAAGCCCGACATGATCCTGATGGATGAACCGACCAACCACCTCGACGCGGAAACGGTTGCCTGGCTGCAGAATTACCTGATCAACTTCCCCGGCTGCGTCATCCTCGTGACCCACGACCGTTACTTCCTGGATGACATCACCAGCTGGATCCTCGAGCTCGACCGTGGCCGCGGCGTGCCCTTCCAGGGCAACTATTCCGGCTGGGTCGAACAGAAAGCCAAGCGGATGGAGCAGGAGGCCCGGGAAGATACCGGCCGCAAGCGCACGCTGGCAAAAGAACTCGAATGGGTCCGCTCCGGCCAGAAGGCACGTCAGGCGAAATCCAAGGCGCGTATCAATGCCTACGAGGAAATGGCTGCCAAGGCCGAGCGCGAACAGGTCATGACCGCACAGATCCGCATTCCGCCCGGCCCGCGTCTTGGCGGTGTCGTGCTGGAAGCAGAAGGTCTGAGCAAGGCGTTCGGCGATAATGTGCTGATCGAAGATCTCGACTTCAAACTACCGCCGGGCGGCATCGTCGGCGTCATCGGCCCGAACGGCGCCGGTAAGTCGACCCTGTTCAAGATGATCCTCGGTCAGGAAAAGCCTGACACGGGCTCTCTGCGCGTCGGTGAAACGGTGAAGATCGGCTATGTTGACCAGAGCCGCGACAAGCTCGATCCGAACAAGAACGTCTGGGAAGAAATCTCCGACGGCACTGATCTGATTGATCTGGGCGGTGTGCAGGTCATGTCACGCGCCTATGTCGGCGCCTTCAACTTCAAAGGCACGGACCAGCAGAAGAAGGTCGGCATCCTGTCCGGAGGTGAACGCAACCGCGTCCACCTCGCCAAGATGCTGCGCGGTAGCCATAACTTGCTCCTCCTCGATGAGCCGACCAACGACCTCGACGTGGAAACGCTGCAGGCGCTCGAAGAAGGTCTCGACAATTTCCCCGGCTGCGCCGTGATCATCTCGCACGATCGCTGGTTCCTTGACCGTATGGCGACACACATTCTCGCCTTCGAGGGCGACAGCCACGTGGAATGGTTCGAGGGCGATTTCTCGTCCTATCTCGAAGACAAGAAGCGTCGTCTCGGCGAGGATGCCGTCAATCCGAAGCGCCTGAAATTCAAGAAATTCGCGCGATAGGCGAGAAGAGCCTGCCCTTGGCGTCCAGACTCACGCAATCCGGTGCGGAATTTGCGTAAGTCTGGGGCGTCAGGGAGCCTGCTATGACGACACTTGCAGCGCCGAAGCTTTCGGTGGTGATCACGAACTTCAACTATGCCGACTTTGTCGGCACGGCGATCGATAGTGTCCTGTCCCAGGATACGGATATCGAACTCGTCGTTGTGGATGACTGTTCGAAAGACAATTCCCGCGAGATCATCCAGTCATATGGCGACCGTATCATTCCTGTTCTTCAGGCAGTGAATCAGGGCCATGGCGGCGGCTTCAATGCCGGATATGCCCGCACGACGGGCGATCTGGTGATGTTTCTCGATGCCGACGACTTTCTCCTGCCGGGCGCTGTTCAGACGATCCTCGCCAATTACGACCCCGCCATTGGCATGTATCTCTACCGGATGAACTATGCCGATGCCGAAGGCACGTTGGGCGGGCTTTACCCGCCGCTGGAAGTGCCGCTGGCCGATGGCGACGTCTCAGCGCAGCTGCGTGAAGCGGGCCATTATTCCGGTACGATCACGTCCGGCCTCGTCTATACCCGCACCGCTTTGGAACAGGTCATGCCGATGGATTCGGAAATGTTCCGGCAGGGCGGCGACGGCTACCTGTCCGCCACGGTGCCGCTGCATGCTGTCGCGAAGGGCTTCGACCAGTCGATTTCGGCCTATCGGCTGCATGGTTCCCAGCATTCCCAATTTGCCAAGGCCTATGCCAAGCGCGCCCGCTGGCGCATCGGGCACCAGCAGGACTGCTTTGCCTGTATACGTGATCATGCAGCCCGCCTCGGCCTGCCCACGGCAGATGATCTGGGAGAGCGGGACACCGGTCATTTGCAGGAACGCCTCATCTCGCTCCTGTTTGAGCCGGACCAGCACCCGGTGAAAACCGACACGCGCAAAAACCTGCTCAGCGAGCTGCGCGCGGCCAATCGCGAACGCTTTGGCAGCAAGGCGCTGCCCCGGAATGCGTGGTGGATCCTTATCGGTCTTCTGCCATCTGGCGCGGCGCGAACTGTGCTGTCGTGGAAGATCGATGTCGCGGCCCGTCCGGCCTGGATGAACAGCCTTGGCCGCACACTTCGCAAGCGCCTCGGTGTCGTCACCAACTAGGGTCCGGACTCATTAAAGCCACCAGATGACAGCGGCTGCAAGGACTATTGCGGCCATGAAGTTGATGATGTTGCGTTCAAAGCGCGTTGCGATGCGCCGCCAATCTTTCAGCCTGCAGAACATG
>Ga0209024_1000147_pt1:0-42500 | contig 138041 bp, 113 predicted proteins | sample AutmiccommunBRH5_FD_187380 | JGI IMG/M metagenome (GOLD analysis project Ga0209024, IMG submission 187380) | Deep subsurface microbial communities from Mt. Terri, Switzerland - Autotrophic microbial communities BRH/5 (SPAdes) (version 2) | ecosystem: Environmental > Aquatic > Deep...
CAACTACAGACTCCAAGGGCAAGGAGCGCAAGATCTATCCGTACGAGAACCTGATGACACCCTACGAAAAGCTGAAGTCCCTGCCGCAGGCAAACCAGTATTTGAAACCCGGGGTAAGCTTTGCAACGCTCGACCGGATTGCTGGAGCCACCAGCGATAATCAGGCGGCGGACCAGCTACAAAAGGCCCGCCAGAAACTCTTTAACACCATCCACGGACGAGACCTGCGCACCGGCTGAAAAGAGCGACTCCCCAGACTCATTTAAGGATTGGAATATGCTGTCTGACATCTCCGACCGCGTGGCCGGCCTGGCCTTATAGTGGCGGTCTGGTAGCGGTCTGGTAGCGGTCTGGTAGCGGTCTGGCAGCGGTCTGGTTCCCGAGATTGCTTGGAAACGCAGGACGTGGAGGATCCTTGCCGGCAATCCTACTCCGCGCAGCAGGAAAGCCTGGCGACGTCGGTATTGAAGCCCAACGCAGCGAGCTTCAGGCCTTCGACAGTAGTGAGGTAGGGAAACAGGGTCTCGGCGAGCGCCGTCGCCGTCATGCCATGCTTGATCGCCAGTACCAGCGTCTGGATAGCGTCGGCACCCTCGGGCGCCAGGATCTGCCCACCGAGCAGCACCTCCGTGTGCGCGTCGGCGACCAGTTTGATCAGGCCGCGCGTATCCCTGGCCGCCAGCGCGCGCGGTACCCGGTCGAGGTTGACGATCGACGTTTTGACTTGGTGACCGGCGGCGCGGCCGGTCGCCTCGGTCAGGCCCACGCCGGCGACCTGCGGGTCGGTGAACACCACCCAGGGCATGGCGCGGTTGTCGTAGGTCGCATCATCGCCGTGCAGGGCGTTGCGCGCAGCGATCCTGGCGCCGTGGGCGGCCATGTACACGAAAGCGTCGCGGTTCGTCACGTCGCCGGCGGCGTACACCCCGGCCCGGGACGTGCGCATATGGTCATCGACAATGATGGCACCCTGGCCGTCGAGCGCGATGCCCGATTCGGCAAGCCCCAGGCCGTCCGTGTTCGGCGTGCGGCCGGTCGCTACGAGTACCTGCTTGGCTGCGAGTCGTTCGATGCGGCCATCGATGTCGATGGTCAAAGCCACACCTTCCGCGGTCCGCTGGATTTCGCGATATCCGAGCCCGGCCCACAGGCTGATCCCCTCGTCGCGGAGATAGCCGGTCAGCGCCGCAGACACCTCCGGTTCGGTCTCCGGCAGCAGGCGACTGCGCGTCACCAAGGTGACTTTCGAACCCAGGCGTGCGAACAGCTGGGCCAGCTCGCAGCCGATGTAGCCGCCACCGATGATCAGCAGGGATTCAGGCTGCTCGGGTAGTTCCAGCGCGCTGGTGCTGGTCAGCACCGGAACGCCGGTGATTCCGGCGATGTCCGGCAGCGCGGGCGCGGCACCGGTGGCAATGACGATCCTGCCGGCGCGGAGCGGCGCACCGCCGACCGTCAGCATGCCGTCAGCGAACCGCGCCTGTCCGTCGATATAGTCGATGGTCTCGTAGCCGGGCAGCAGGTCGGCGTACTTCTGGCGGCGCAGCCTGGCGACGAGTTCATCCTTCGCAGCCAGCAGTGCGGACCAGTCCGTCAGGCGCGCGCTGCCGGCGACACCGGGGAAGCGCGCAACGGATTGTGCGGCGTGCATGGCTTCAGCGGCACGTAGCAGCGTCTTCGACGGTACGCAGCCGACGTTCACGCACGTACCGCCAATGGTGCCGTGGCCGATCAGCGCTACGCGCGCGCCTTCGTTGGCGGCGGTAATCGCGGCTGAAAAACCCGCCGAGCCCGCGCCGATCACAGCGAGGTCGTAGTCGCGATCACGGATGCGACCAGCTGACGCGCCGCCAGGTGCGGTATGACAAGCGTTCACAGAGGACTGCTCCGCCGGTTGGAGAAGTGGATCAACCGCCAACAACGGTAGCCGGGTAGCCCGCGTTGGTCGAAGCGGCAGCGATGGCTGCCGTATCCGTCACTGCGGGATCGAACAGGACCCTGGCGGTGTTGTTCTCGAAGTCGACGCTGACTGACTTCACGCCAGTGACTCCTGCCATGGCCTTGCGTACGGTCACCGGGCACAACGCGCAGGTCATGTTCTCGATGGCGAAGATCGCAGATTGCGATTCGGCGGTGGTGGCACCGGCCGACTGTGCCTGGGCCGGTGAGCTGGCGGCTGCGGTCCACAGGCCGATCGCCCCCAAACTGAACAGCAATGCGAACAACAAGGCCTTCATGGCGGGACCTCCTCCGTTGGAAATCGAAGCGGTGATGTCAGTAGAGCAGCGGTGCCCACCAGTCGACGCTCGCGGCGAGCACGACCAGCAAGGCAGCCACCCACAACGCCGTCCTGGTGACCATCGCGCTCTCCGGTCTCGCGCAGTACGAGCCGTCCTCGCAGGCCGGCTTCGGCCTGAAATAGACTTGACGAAAACCGAGCCCAATGAACACGATCGCGACCCCGAGAAATACCGGCTTGTAGGGCTCGAGCGCCGTCAGGTTGCCGATCCAGGCGCCGGAAACGCCGAACGTCAGCAGCACGAGCGGGGCAACGCAGCACGACGACGCCAATAGCGCGCTGACGACGCCGCCGGCAGCGAACCAAGTCTGTTTGGGCGCTGTGCCTTTGCGTGCAGGGGCGGTCACTTCGATCTCTTTCACAGCCATCGCGGCAATTCCTCGATTCCCATGGCGAGAGAGCCTAGGCTCTGTAGTTACTACAGAGTCAAGAGGCTGTGACCTGCAGAGTATGGGCTCAGGCCACCGGCGTGGCGCCCCCGGCAGGCAATGGGGTTGCGGAGGATTCGATCCCGATTTGCAGTCATCCCGATCGTCCGTATCTGCGCGGCCCGCCTCAAGACGGGTTGTCGGACAGGTCGCGCCCGCGCCAGAAGGCGAACAGCGCGGGAAACACTATCAAGACGAGCACCAGCGCCGACAAGGCTCCGCCGACCATTGGTGCGGCAATGCGCTTCATGACATCGGCCCCACTGCCGGTGCTGAACAGAATGGGTGTGAGACCCAGGAGTAGCGTGAGCTCGGTCATCAGGATCGGGCGAATGCGTTGACTGGCGCCCTGCGCGATCACCGCTGCGAGATCGGTGCGGCTGCGGATCGCCCCTGCTCGATGCTGCGCACACCAGGCGAGATCGAGATAGAGCATCATCAGCAGGCCGAGTTCCACCGCGAGTCCGGCCACGGCGATCATGCCCACCGCCACGGCGACGCTGAGATTGTAATCGAGCGCTGCAAGCAACCAGATGCTGCCGATCAGCGACAACGGCATGGCCGTCATCACCAGGAGGGTCTCGGTCAGCGACTTGCGATGCATGTAGAGCATGAAGAAGATCACCAAGATGGTGACTGGCACGAGCAGGGTGAGGCGCGCCTTGGCGCGCTCGAAGTAGGTGAACTGACCCGCCCATTCGATGCGGTAGCCGGCCGGGATGTCGACCTTGTCGGCTACCACGTCGCGGGCCAGATCCACGTAATCGGCGATGCCGATGCCCTCACCGACATCGACGAACACGAAACTGACGAGTTGACCGTCTTCATTGCGCAGCATCGGCGGCCCGGTGCGGAAACGGATATCCGCCACCTGGGTGATGGGGATCTGCGCGCCCTTGGCCGTGGTGACCAAGGCGCGCTCCAGCGCCTCGATGTTGTCGCGGTACTCCCGGGCGTAGCGCACCAGGATGCCGTAGCGCTCCCGGCCCTCCACGGTTTCCCCGACCTCAGCACCGCCCATGGCGGCCTCGATCACCGTCTGTACGTCACCCACGTTCAACCCGAAGCGGGCCGCCGCCTCGCGATCGATATCGAAATCGAGAAAGTAGCCGCCGGTGGCGCGCTCGGCAAAGGCGCTGCGGGTATGGGGCGCCGTACGCTCGTCGCCGAGCAGCGCCTGCTCGATCTCGACCGCGGTCTCCTCGATGGTGTCGAGCTCCGGGCCGAACACCTTGATGCCGAGCGAGGAGCGGATGCCGGTGGCCAGCATCTCGGTGCGCGTCTGGATCGGCATCCACCAGATGTTCGGCATGCCGGGGAAACGCATGGCGGCATCCAGCTCGCCGATGAGGCTGTCCCAGGTCATGCCTGGGCGCCACTCGCTCTCGGGCTTCAGCATGATGTTGGTCTCGATCATCGACAGTGGCGCCGGGTCCGTGGGGCTGGTACTGCGGCCCACCTTGCCGAACACACGCTCGACCTCCGGGAACTTCATCAGCTCCCGGTCCATGGTCTGCATCACCCGTGTGGCTTCCGATATGGAGATGCCGGGCAGAGCGGTCGGCATGTAGAGGATGCTGCCTTCGTTCAGCGGCGGCATGAACTCGCTGCCGAGGCTACGGTAGACGGGCACGGTGGCCGCCAGCGCCAATACGGCGCCGATCACCACGGGTACGCGCCAGCGCACGGCGAACCGCACGATGGGCATGTAGGCGGCCTTGAGCGCGCGGTTCAGCCAGCTGTCGTCGCCCCGAACCCGGCCCTTGATGAACAGCACCGCAAGCGCGGGGATCAGCGTCACCGACAGCAGCGCGGCGAACAACATCGAGTAGGTCTTGGTGTAGGCCAGCGGTTTGAACAGCCGGCCCTCGGTGCCTTCCAGTGCAAAAACCGGCAGAAAAGAAACGGTGATGATGAGCAGCGAGAAGAAGATGCTCGGCCCCACCTCCTGCATGGCCTCGATGATGGCCTGCGTTCGCGATTCGCCGGTGAGGGACTGCCCCTGCAGCCGTTTATGGACGTTGTCGATGATGACGATGGCGGCGTCCACCATGGCGCCGATGGCCACCGCAATTCCGCCCAGCGACATGATGTTGGCGGTCAGTCCCTGGTAGAACATGGGGATGAACGACAAGAGGATCGCGACTGGCAGGGTGAGGATCGCCACGAACGCGGAGCGCAGGTGCAGCAGGAACGCGCCGATGACCAGGGAGACGATAAGCATCTCCTCGATCAGGATGTTGCGCAGGGTCTCGATGGCCCGCTCGATCAGGCTCGAGCGATCGTAGACCGGCACGATCTCGACGCCGGCTGGCAGGCTGTCGCGCAACACGTCGATGCGCGCCTTTATCCGATTGATGACTTCGAGCGCGTCTTCGCCGTAGCGCATCACCACAATGCCGCCGACGGTCACGCCTTCGCCGTTCAGATCCGCCTGACCCCGGGCCATGGCCGGTCCCAGGCTCACGGTCGCTACGTCGGCCACACGAATCGGCACACCGCCGGCGCCGAGACCGATCACGACTTTCTCCAGATCACCGACCGATTTGACGTAGCCGCGGCCCCGGATGAAGTGCTCGTGACCAGCGATCTCCAGGACGCGGCCGCCGACGTCGTTGTTGGACGCGCGTACCGCATCCATCACCTTGCCGAGGGAAATATCGTAGGAGGCGAGCTTGTTGGGGTCGACGTTGATCTGGTATTCCTTGACGAAGCCGCCCACCGACGCCACCTCGGCCACGCCTTCCACCGATTCCAGCGCGTATCTCAGGTTGAAGTCCTGCAGGCTGCGGAGATCGGCGAGACTCTGCCTGCCGCTCTTGTCGACCAGGGCGTACTGGTACACCCAGCCGACGCCGGTGGCGTCGGTACCCAGGGTGGGACGCACGCCATCGGGCAACTTCGGCGCAGCCGAGTTGAGGTACTCGAGCACCCGGGAGCGCGCCCAGTACATGTCCGTGTCGTCCTCGAAGATCACGTACACGAACGACAGCCCCATGAAGCTCTGGCCTCGCACAAAGCGTACGTTGGGCGCCGCCAGCAGTGTCGTGGTCAACGGATAGGTGATCTGGTCCTCCACCAGGTCCGGGCTGCGGCCCGTCCATTCGGTGAACACGATCACCTGCACGTCCGACAGGTCGGGAATGGCATCCAGGGGCGCGCTGATCAGCGACCGGTAGCCCCAGGCAGCGGCAGCGACCACCAGCATGAGGGTCAGCAGCCAGTTGCGCGCCGAGAAGGCGATCAGTTTTTCCAGCGGACCCTGGTTCCGCCCGTCACCGCGGCCGCTCACCATTGCTGAATCCCCGTCTTGAGGCGGGTCTCGGCCGCGATCAGGAAGTTGCCCGAGGTGACCACGCTGTCACCCATCGACAGGCCCTCGAGCACCTCGACGTAGCCCTGAGCGCGGCGGCCGGTCTCGATGCGCACTGGATTCAGCCGGCCGCCGCCGAGGTCGACGAACACCACTCGGCTGTCGCCGGCGACCACGATCGCCTCCTCGGGCACGCTCAGGCGGTGGCCGAGGTCGGCTTGCAGTGCCACCTCGGCGTACATGGCCGGCTTGAGCACGCCATCGGGGTTGTCGAGCGACAGGCGGATGCGTCCGGTACGGCTGTCGGCTTCCAGGTAGGGGTACACATACTCCACCGTCGCCGGATAGGCCCGGCCCGGCAGATAGGGCAAGGTCACCGTCGCCGCCATGCCGGCATGCACCAGCTCCAGGTCTGCCTCGAATACCCGGGCCTCCACCCAGACACTGGACAGATCGGCGAAGGACAGCAGTGTCTGTCCCGCGCGCGCGGCGCTGCCGTCGGCGACGTTGCGCTCCACCAGGGTGCCGCTGCGCGGGGCGTGGATGGGCACGAAGTCACGGGGTGCTCCACGGCGCTCCAGCAAATCGATTTCCTCGGGCGCCATATCCCAGAGGCGCAGACGCTGGCGTGCCGCTTGGATGAGCGGATCATCGGCGCCACCCTTGCGGCGGCGCTTCAGGGTCTCCAGGTATTCCTGCTGAGCGGCGAGCAGCTGTGGGCTGTACACGGTGAACAGCACCTCGCCCTCCTGCACGGGCGCGCCGACGTAGTCCGCCTTCAGATCCCCGATATAGCCGTCGAATTTGAGCGTGATGTGGGACAGCAGCCGTTCGTCATAGGCAACCTCCCCCAGGGCGCGGATCACTTTCGTCAGATCACGGTGGATCGCCGCGCCGGTCTCCACCCCGATCATCTGGCGCCGTCGGTTGTCGATGGTGACGGCGCGGGCGGCATCGCCGGCCGCTGTCGCGCCGCCCACCGGGACGCCGCCGGCCGCGATGGGCATGTCCGCCCGATCCGTGGCGAGGCCGAACTGCAAGCGCACCGGCTGGCCGGCCGGGGACTCGAAGCTCAGGGTCAGCGGCCATTCGCCGCGCATGGAGAGGTTCATCGAGCCCTGGTAGCGGCCCGGCGCGACCCGCTCGAGGTCGACCGGCGCGCGCATCGCCGGCATGGCGCCCATCGCGGGCATCTCCGCATAGGCTTCGATGGCAATGTCCGAGACCGGCTCGCCCTCTGCCGTGCGCAGCGCGACCACGAGCTTGTTGTCGCCGATGCGAGGGGTGGCGGGAACCGTGGTGAGGCCGACTTCGAGACCCGCGGCCCGATACCAGGAGAGGCCGGTTTCCCGCGCGTCAGTGGCCGGCCCGGGAGCCGATCCCGACCGGCCCAGGTAGACGGCGATCCCGCCAAGTATCAATGCAGCCAGCGCTGTGCTGCCAAGAGTGATCCGCCGGTTCATGGTTCGACTCCGGGCAATTCTGATTGTGGCGGGGGGTGTGGAATGCCGGCGGTGCGCAGCAGTTCGGCCATGTGCTCGGCATGGTCGGCCCTTGCGCGGGCCAGCGCGAGATCCGTGGCAAGCTTGCGTTGCTCGGCGTCGATGACGTTGGCGAAGGCGCCGGCCCCGCTTCGATAGTCTGCTATGGCGGTATCCAGGTATTCGTCGGCCAGTGGTACCAGATCATTCTCGTAGAGTTGTACCGATTGCCCCGCCTCGACGACGGCCGCCCTGGCCTGGGCAAGGGCGTCCAACAGTTCGGCACGACGTTGAGCCAGCGCCCATTGCGATCTGCTGGAATCGGCGCGTGCGGCAGCGAGCTCGGATCGTCGCTTGCCTCGATCCAGAGGCAGATTGATGGTGACGCCGATGACCGGCCGCTTGTCGGTGTCATCCCACAGGCTGTTGTAGCCGATACCGACCTGAAGCTCGGGGTAGAATGCTTTTTCCGCGAGCGTGACCCGACTTTGATTCGCGGCGAGTCGGGCATCGAGCCGCGCCAGTTCCGGGTGTCGAGCCAGCGCACTCATCTTGAGCGTCGCGAAGGGCGGCGGCTCCCGGAGGGGCGCCGGGGGCGATGCCGGAGGCAGCGGTGCGTCCGGTGACCGGTTCAGCAGGGCGTTGATGCGCGACTGAACCGTGGTCCGCAGCCGAAGCAGGCGCAGCTCTTTCTTGTCGAGATTGGCCCGTTCCACCTCCGCCTGCAGCACGTCCTGTTTGAGACTGCGGCCTGCCGCGTATCCTGCCGAAGCGGTCGCGATCAGCTCCCCGACCAGGGTCTCGGCGGCGTGGTGTATCGCCAGCGCCTCGCGTACGAACCACCACCGCGCGTGCGCCGAACGAGCCTGCGCAATGACCTCTAGCGCGAGTGCTGCGCGGTCACCTTCCGCTGCCGCGGCCTGGTGCCGCGCCACCGCCTCCCGAGCGGCCAGGGCCCCCGGCCAGGGAATGCGCTGACCGAACTCCACGCGTTGATTCAGACGGTCCGAATCTACCGTCCTCGGTGCAACCCCGTAGCTGAGCATGGGATCATCGAGCGCGCCGGCGGGCGCGACCCGGTACCTGGCGGCCTCTGCGGCAGCAGCCAGCGCGGCGACACTCGGATTGGCTTCGACAACCCATTTCGCCAGCGTGTCGGCCGACAGGAGCTCGGCCTGCACGCCGGCAGAGCTGGCGTCATTCGGGGGTTCGCCAGCCGGGAGCTGTGTGCAAAAGGTCAGCGCCGCGCCCAGGCAGGCGCTCTTCATGATGATCGATTTCAATGTCCAGCTCCTTGTCAATCACGACTGACTGCACGACGAGGTCCCCAACGCTGGGGCTCGTGCTCCGCTCGGAAAGGAGATGTTGTTAGATACGCAGGCGCTGGGTGATCAGATAGGTGTCTGACCGAATCAGATGGGCATCTGAAGGAAGGGTGGGGACGGCAATCGCCGAGCGCGTCGGCGCCAGGGCACTCAGGAAAATTGAGTAGATTGCCGCCGGCGGAGGATCGACAGCGGTCCTCAGCTCGAACGGCTTGGTGACTGGCTGCTCGTCCTGTGCGTCAGGGTTGAAACTCAGTTCAACCGACCGGTCGCAACATCGCTCCGGCGGTCCATTGGTCGGATCATCACATGCGGAATCCCCGCAGTCGCCCGCCGTTCTGTTGGCCGTGCAGCAACATTCGTGCACGACCTCGTCCATCAGCGCGCACTTGAAGACGGACTGTGCCTGGACCTGGCCGATGAGCAGAGCCAGCAGGAGCGAGCAAATCCTGGCCACTTTGGCGCGTCGTCCGGTCATTGCGTCATCATACGAGAAGGAGACCGAAAAAAGACCCTGATAAACGGCAATTCGATCTGCTCCGCGGCCGTGGGCTCGCAGCTCGATCCCCAGGGCGGGAGAGCTTAGACTCTGTAGCTACTACAGAGGCAAGAGGTCTTGAACATGGGGGCCAAGAGAACGCCCGCGCCGCTCAAGCGCGCTGAGCTGGCGAAGCGCTCCGGCTGCAACATCGAGACGATCCGCTACTACGAGAAGATCGGCATGCTGCCGGATCCGCCGCGCACGGCGTCGGGATATCGCCTCTACGACGACAGCCACCTGGCCCGCCTGCGCTTCATCCTTCGCGCGCGGGAGCTCGGCTTTCCCATCGCGGAAATCCGGGGTCTGCTGGGCCTGGTCGACGGCGGCACCCAGACCTGTGCCCAAGTCAAGGCGCGAACCCAAAGGCACCTCGCCGATGTGCGTACCCGAATAGCAGACCTGCGGCGCATTGAGTGTGTCTTGGCGCGGACCGCGGAGCAGTGCTCGGGCAACGAGGTTCCCGAGTGTCCCGTCCTCGAGGCGCTGAGTTCGTGATCGCGTCTGTGGCTGTCTACCTGGGTGCCGCGGTGGCCGAAATTGCCGGCTGCTTCGCTTTCTGGGCCTGGTTGCGTTTGGACAGATCTCCGGCCTGGCTGATTCCCGGCATGGCCAGCCTGGCGGCGTTCGCCTTCTTACTGACGCGCATCGACAGCAGCTTCGCGGGCCGCACATACGCGGCTTACGGGGGGGTGTATATAGCGACGTCATTACTCTGGCTTTGGCTGGTCGAGCACAAGGTTCCCGACCGCTGGGATCTCACCGGTGCCGCAATCTGTCTGGGCGGCGCCGCCATTATCCTGTGGGCGCCGCGCGCGGCCTGAAAGGGCGATCGCCCGGGCTGGGGATACACCTCGCCTGCAGTTGCCGCTACCCCCGGGCCATGGGACGAAGATTGTCGGGGTTTGGTCTGACCGCCCCGCCGCTGCGCTTCGAGGCTGTATGCTCCGGTCGCTGCGCGCGGATCACTCCCCGGGCCTGCATCGAGGATTGACTTCGGATCTCGGGTCGCAGGCGGGCTGCGGCGACGCATCGATCCCCGGTGGCGCGGCGCCGACCGGTAGCGCCAGTGTTGCCCGGGCATCCGCCGCCGGCGGCCGGGCGCGGTGGTGGACCAGGGCCGACCCGGGAATCTGCTTGGCGGCCCGTTTTGCCGCGGTGACCTGCTCGGTAACCGCGTCGCCATCGAGGTTGGTCGGGTCGGGAACCTCGAGTGCGCCGATCGACAGCGAAACCAGCGGCGAGCAGCTGGTGCCGCCGTCCGCTGCGCTGAGGCAGCCGCGCCGCTGTGCTTCGAGGCTGTATTCTCCGGTCGCCGCGCGCGCAAATTCGCCGAGTATCCGCTGGCAGCACGCGGCCCAATCGGGGCGCTGGAAGAACACCACGAAGTCATCCCCGCCGATGTGCCCGATGAAATCCCGGGCGCCGTTCAGTTCGCGGCGCAGGGTATCGGCCAGCAGCCGGATGATGCGGTCGCCGCGGGCATAACCATAGGTGTCGTTGAAAGGCTTGAAGTGATCCAGGTCGCAGTAGGCGACTGCGAAGGGTCCCCCGCTGCGCAACAGGCGGTCGAGGTGGCGCAAGATGGCGACATTGCCCGGCAGCTGCGTGAGCGGGTTGGCGTGGCGCGCCGCGGCGATGCGGCGGCGGGTTATGTGCTGGAGCAGGTCGAGCAGGGTTCCCCGGCCCCGGAAGCGGCCTTCGGTGGTGAGCACGAACTCGTCGACATAGACCCCCGGTGTACCGGTGAGGCGTTTGCTGATCACTTCCAGGGGCATGGCGAGATCGAACGCCAGAAAGCCCTTGTCGAGAAAGCGTCGCACCGACTGCCGGCCGTAGAGATCGCGGCCGAAGCGGGACGCGTAGATATTCATGAACCCGGTGCGCAGCAGTACGCCCACCGGCGCGTCTTCGTGCAGCACCGCGAGGCTCTGGGCGCCGGGATCCTGGAGGAACACCGCCGCGGCTGCCTCCACGGTGGCGTCGATGGTCACGCTGGCCATGGGCTTGAGCAGGCAGGCGGCGGTGCCGCTGCGATCCTGGATACGGCGATCCTCGGCATTGCGAAACCAGCCGGGATCGGCGGCCAGCGGCGGTGCGGTGGAGGGCCTGGCGAAATGGTAGCCCTGGGCGAAGCCGGTGCCGAGACGGCGCACCACGGCGTATTCGGCGGCGGTTTCTACGCCCTCGGCGATCACCTGACAACCCAGTGCATGGCTGATTTCCAGAATCGAGCGCACGAACTGATATTTCACCCGGTCGCTGTCGATGCCGGACAGGAAATGACGGTCGATCTTGACGAAATCCGGGGCCATTTCCGACCATAGTTTGAGGCCCGAGTAGCCGGCCCCGAGATCGTCGATGGCGATCGCGAATCCGGCCTCGCGGTAGTGCTCCACGGCGGCGCGGATCAGTTCGTAGTCGGTCACCGGCTGGGTCTCGGTGATTTCCAGGACCACGCGATCGGGCGCGAGTCCATGGTCCTGCAGATAGCTTTGCGTGAGCCCGGAGGTGTAGCCCGGCGACATCAGAACCTCCGGGCTGATGTTGATGAACAGCCGTCCGGGCAGGCGCAGGCGGGCATAGTGCCGGATCACCAGGCGGCGGGCGAGGTAGTCGAGTTCTTGCAGGCGGCCGTGGCGGACGGCCGCGCCGAACAGTCGCGCCGGGCTGTGCAACGCGCAGTCCGAAGGCCCTCGGATCAGGCCTTCGTAGCCGTGGATCGCCCTGCGGTGCAGGTGCACGATGGGCTGGAACCTGGGGTAGATCTGTTCGCCGAGCAGAATGGCGTCGAGCGCTTCGAATTCAGTGTCGTATTCGGGGGGCATGGCGCGTCGCTGGGCAGTCGCGGGTGAAGTTGACAGCACGACAATCTAACCCCGGTCAGATGACGGTTCGGTGACGAGCCCGCGAGAGCGACATTTGCTTTAATGCGAGCCTTCACGGCCCGATTGCAACGCGATGGATACGGACTCCCCGCCTCGCCTCCTCGCCCTGTTGCGCCGCAGACGGTTCCTGCCGTTTTTCCTGGTGCAGTTCAGCGGCGCCTTCAATGACAACCTCTATCGCAACGCCCTGCTGGTGTTGCTGGTCAGTGGCGCGGTCGCTGCCGAACGGGTCAATCTCTGGGTCAATCTGGCGGCGGGATTGTTCATTCTCCCGTTCTTTCTCTTTTCCCCGCTCGCCGGTCAGCTTGCCGACCGCTGCGACAAGGCGCGGCTGATGCGCTGGATCAAGGCTGCCGAGGTGCTGATCATGATCGGCGCGGCTACCGCCCTCTTCCAGCAGGCCTGGGCCTGGCTGCTGGCACTGTTGTTTGCGATGGGCGTCCATTCCTCTTTCTTCGGCCCGCTCAAGTACGCGATTCTGCCCCAGCATCTGGGTGCCGGCGATCTGGTCGCGGGCAATGCCCTGGTGGGTATGGGCACCTTCGTGGCGATTCTCTCCGGCACCATCGGTGGCTCCCTGCTCGCCGGCAGCCCGGATCCGCGCCTCTGGGTGGGATTCGGGGTGATATTGGTGGCGCTGTCCGGCTGGGTCGCGAGCCTGGCGGTGCCGCCGGCACCGGCGGCGGCGCCCGACCTGCGCATCGACTGGAATCCGCTGCGCCAGCTCGCCGTGCTCTACCGGCTGGCGAGGGCGCGCTTCGGGGTCTTGCCGGCGGCGGCCGGTATCTCCGTATTCTGGGCGCTGGGGGTGAGCTATCTGACCCAGATACCCAATTTCGCGGTCGTCGTCCTGGGCGGAACCCCGGGCCTGATTGCCCTGCTGCTGTCCGCTTTCGTGGTGGGCATCGCCCTGGGTTCCCTGCTCTGCGCGCGCCTCGGCGGGAGCCGTGGCGAGCTCGGCCTGGTGCCCCTGGGCGGGCTGGGGCTGGTGCTGTTCAGCCTGGATCTCGGCTCAGCGGTACGCGGGTTTCAAGCCCTGGCGGAGGTCGTCCCTTCCCTGCAGCTGCTGAGCCAATGGCCGCTGCCACGCGTGCTTGGCGACATCGTGCTGCTGGGAGTCTGTGGCGGGCTGTACGTGGTGCCGCTCTATGTGCAGTTGCAACGCCGCGCGGGCAGCGACAGCCGGGCGCGCGTCATCGCCTTCAACAATCTGCTCAATGCGCTGTTCATGGTCGCCGCCAGCCTGCTCGGCATGCTGGTCCTGGGAGTGCTGCATTGGTCGATCCCCGACTTCTTCCTGGTGCTCGGCCTGCTGCAGGGCCTGGCGCTGGTGCTGTTGTTGATCTGGGCGCCGGACTGGCTGGTGAGCCTGGCCGGCTGGGTGGTCGGCCGCCTCTGGTTCGGGGTGCACGCGCTCCACTTTCCCGGCGGTCGCGGCGGCGAGACCTGGGTGCTGCACTGCCCGCCGGACCCCCTGGCGGTACTCCTCGCGGCGACGCGGTCCGGTCGGCCGGTGCGGCTGTCGCTGCCGGTTTCCCTGCGCGGCTGGCGCTGGCGATGGCTGCGCCGGTCGGCGCCCTCTTTGCCGGAACCCAGCGCAGCGGACGGTCCGGTTTGCTACTGCGAGCCGGATCCGCTGACCACCGTCACCCCCGGCACCGCGTCGCGGCACTATCGACTGCGGCTGAGGCGCCTGGGCTGGCGGACGCTGGAGGTGGAGGTGGAGGTAACGCCCCGAGCCGGAGTCGGTGATGCTTCCGGCGGCGATCTTCCCGGGACTGTAGCGCCCTGCCCGGTGCCCGGATCCTGAACCCTTTGCTGGCGAGGTCGAGATGAAGCTTTCCACCCGAATCCTGCTGGGCATGGTCGCCGGTATCGCGGTCGGTGTGCTGCTCAGACCACTGTTGGATGGGGCCGACAGCTTCGCCGCCGAGCTTGGCGCCTGGCTGGTCGACACCGCGTTCGAGGTGGGGGGCAGCATCTTCGTCGCCTCCCTCAAGCTGATGGTGGTGCCGCTGTTGTTTGTCTCCCTGGTAAATGGCGCCAGCGCCATGGGAGCCAGTGCCCGCATGGGCCGGATCGCCGGCAAGACGCTGGCGCTCTACCTGGTCACCACCGGCATCGCCATCACCCTGGCGCTGCTGCTCGCCAATCTGATCGATCCCGGCCTGGACGTCGGCCTCGAGGGCGAGGTCGATTTCGATCCGGCGGCGGCGCCCTCGGCCAAAGAGGTGCTGATCGGCATCTTCCCGAGCAACCCGGTGCAGGCGATGGCCGAGGGCAACATGTTGCAGGTCATTGTTTTCTCGCTGCTGATGGGGATCGCCCTGGCGCACAGCGGCCCGGCGGGTGAGCCTGCCCGGGAGGTATTCCGCAGTTTCAACGAGGTGATCATGGCCATGGTCACCCTGCTCATGCATCTGGCGCCCTACGGCGTCTTCTGTCTGCTCGCCAAGCTGTTCGCCGAGCTGGGGTTTTCCGCGATTCTGGATCTGGGCAAATACTTCGGCACGGTGCTCCTGGTGCTCGCGATCCACGGCAGCCTGACCTATGGCCTGCTGCTGTGGCTGGTCGCCCGGCGCAGCCCGCTGACTTTTCTGCGCAATGTGCGCCCGGCGCTGCTGTTCGGCTTTTCCACCGCATCCAGCAACGCCACCATGCCGGTGACTCTCAATGTCGCCGAACAGCGCCTGGGCATCGACAACCGGGTGGCTTCCTTCACGGTGCCGTTGGGCGCCACCATGAACATGGACGGCACCGCCATCATGCAGGGCGTGGCCACGGTGTTCATCGCCCAGGCCTATGGCCTGGACATCTCCATGGGCGGCTATCTGGCCGTGATCCTCACCGCCACCCTGGCGTCGATCGGCGCCGCCGGGGTGCCAGGTGTGGGCCTGATCACCCTGGCGCTGGTGTTGGAGCAGGTGGGCCTGCCGGTGGAGGGGATCGCGCTCATCGTCGGTATCGACCGGTTGCTCGATATGGCGCGCACCGCGGTCAATGTCTGCGGCGATTGCACGGTGAGCACCCTGGTGGCCAGCAGTGAGGGCTTGCTCGACGACAAGCTGTTCGCCGAGGTATCGGATCGCGATCGCTATGTGGCGGATCCCTGAGCGGAGTTCCGCCACAGCTCAGGACTGCCGGAGCAGCCGGCGAATTCCGATGAGCCCGGCGGCGGCGTCCGCGCCGCCGCGGTTTCCTCCGCCCGGTGCTTGGGGGATTGGCTGCCCTCCACCCATGGCAAAGGGAGCGCGGCGACGGGCACAACAGCGACCGCAGTCTGTAGGAATCAGCCTTCGAGGCGGGGCCTGAGCGCCTCCAGATCGTAGCCCGCCGCCCGCGCCTTGGCCAGCAGCGCATCGGCGGATTGCTTGCCGGACTGGGACAGCAGCCAGAGCATGGTGCAGCGGGTCCCCGTGCGGCAGTGGGCGAGGATTTTTCCCGGCGTCTCCTCGATCAGGCGGCCGAAGGTCTCGACGTCTGCCGGGGTGATGTTGGTGCCCACCACCGGCTGGTGGATATAGCTCAGGCCGGCGGCGCCGGCGGCCGCCTCGACCTCGGCGGCGGTGGGCTGCCCGGGTTCCTCGCCGTCGGGACGATTGTTGATGATCGCCGTGTAGCCTGCGGCGGCGATCTGGGCGACCTCGGCGGGCGTGATCTGACTGGCGACGGCCAGCCGGGGGGTGAGAGATTTGCCGATCATGGCGTGCTCCGTTCGATCCGAGAGGCGAGCCTAAGTTGGCGCCGCCGCCAATACAACCATCAACCGATACGCAGGCTGCGCAGACCCTCCTGGAGCCGCAGCAGGTGCTCTTCCAGACCGGCGCCCTTGTGCTGCGCCACGCCGATCGCCAGAACATCGATGACCACCAGATGGGCGATGCGCGATGACAGCGGCGTGTACAGCTGGATGTCCTCGCGGACGTCGATGGCGATGGGGATATCGGCGCCCGTGGCGACCGGCGTCCCGCTGGGTGCCAGGCCGATCACCAGGGCGCCGCGCTCCTGGACCCGCGCCATGGATTCCAGCAGCGCCCGGGTCCGCCCGGATTGCGACAGCGCGACCACGACGTCGCCGGGCTCCAGCGAGGTCGCCGACATGTTCTGCAGATGCGGGTCCGAGTAGGCGGCGGTGACCAGCCGCAGCCGGAAGAAGCGGTGCTGGGCATCAAAGGCCACCGGCGCCGAGGCCCCGAAGCCGTAGAACTCCACCCGCCGCGCCGCGCACAGCGCCTGGATGGCGCGCTCCAGCATCCTGGGGTCGAGACTGTCGCGCACCTCGATGAGGCTGTCGACGGTGGCGTTGAACACCTTGTCCGTGTATTCCCGCACCGAGTCGGTGTCGGTGACCGCCACTGTGCCCGTACCGCGGCTGGCGGCCAATTGCTGTGCCAGCGCGAGGCGAAATTCCAGGAATCCCCGGCAGCCCACCGCCTGGCAGAAGCGCACCACGGTGGGCTCGCTGACGCCGGCTGCGGCGGCGAGATCGACGATGCGCATGGACACCACCCGGGCGGGGTCGGCGAGCACCTGCTCCGCGACCTTGCGCTCGGACTTGCGCAGATCGGTGCGGGCGGTGTCGATCGCGCGGAGCAATTCGGCTGGATGCACTGGGGGTTACCAGGGGAGATGGGTGGAGTGTAATTTATTTACAGAATGGCCGGCGCCAGGGGGCGCGCCGGCGGTCTCTGCTAGAATTCCCCCGATGACAGTCTCCCCGATCCTCGACCGCCTCAATCAGGCCCAGCGCGCCGCTGTCGCCCACGATGCCGGCCATCTGATGGTGTTGGCCGGTGCCGGCAGCGGCAAGACCCGGGTGCTGGTGCACCGCATCGCCTGGCTGGTCAGCGGCGCCGGTGTGTCGCCCCATGCCATCCTGGCGGTCACCTTCACCAACAAGGCGGCCCGGGAGATGCGCGAGCGGCTCGCCGAGTTGGTCGGCGGCGCCGCCCGCAGCATGTGGGTGGGCACCTTTCATGGTCTGGCCCACCGCCTGCTCAAGCTTCACTGGCGCGATGCCGGCCTGGACGAGCACTTCCAGATTCTCGACAGCGACGATCAGCTGCGGCTGATCAAGCGCGTCTGTCTGGTTCGGGGGCTGGATCCGGAGCGCTGGCCGCCGCGCCAACTGCAGTGGTTCATCAATGCCCAGAAGGACGAGGGACTGCGCGCGCGCGATCTGGCCGAACGCGGCGACGCCACCGCCGACACCATGGTCTCGGTGTACCGTGATTATGAGGCGGCCTGTGAACGTGGCGGCGTGGTCGACTTCGGCGAGCTGCTGTTGCGCGCCCACGAGCTCTGGCAGCGCCACCCCGAGCTGCTCGCCCACTATCAACAGCGCTTCAGCCACCTGCTGGTCGACGAATTTCAGGACACCAACGCCATCCAGTACGCCTGGTTGCGGCAACTCGCTGGAGAAAACGGCTGGCTGACCGTGGTCGGCGACGATGACCAGTCGATCTACGGCTGGCGCGGCGCGCGGATCGAGAACATCCGCAATTTCAGCCGGCATTTTCCCGGTGCCAGCACGGTGCGCCTGGAGCAGAACTACCGCTCCACCGCCACCATCCTCGAGGCCGCCAATGCCGTGATCGCCCATAACCAGGGGCGGCTGGGCAAGCAGCTGTGGACCGCCGGCGAAAGCGGTGAGCCGGTATCCGTGTACGCCGGCTTCAACGAACAGGACGAGGCCCGCTTCATTGCCGAGCGTATCCAGGCCTGGCTCGACACCGGCGGCGCCTGCGACGAAGTGGCGATTCTCTACCGCTCGAACGCGCAATCCCGGGTGCTGGAGGAGGCGCTGCTGCGCGTCGGTCTGCCCTACCGCATCCACGGCGGTCACAGGTTCTACGAGCGCCTGGAGATTCGCAATGCTTTGGCCTATCTGCGCCTGTTGGTGAATCCGGCCGACGACGCGGCCCTGGAGCGGGTGATCAACATCCCGACCCGGGGCATTGGCGAGCGCACCCTGGCGCGCCTGCGCGAGCTGGCGCGGGCCGCCGGAGGCTCCCTGTGGGAGGCGTTCCCAGCCGCCGTCGCCGAGCTGCCCGCACGCGCCGCGGCGGCACTGCGCGGCTTCGCCGAGCTGATCGGCGAACTGGGCGCCGAGGCCGATTCGCTGGAGCTGGCCGAACTCTGCGAGCGTGTCCTCACGCGCACCGGGCTGCTCGAATTTCATGGCCGGGAGGCCGGCGAGCGGGGTGCGGCCCGGGTCGATAACCTGGAGGAGCTGATCAGCGCCTGCCGATCCTTCGAGGCCGAGGATCCCAAGGCGCCGCTGCTGCCCCAGTTTCTCGCTGCCGCGGCTCTGGACGCCGGTGAGCGCCAGGCGGAGGGCGATATGCCCGCCGTGCAGCTGATGACCTTGCACGCCGCCAAGGGCCTGGAGTTTCCCCTGGTCTTCATCACCGGGATGGAGGAAAACCTGTTTCCCCACCGCATGTCGGTGGAAGAGCCAGGTCGTTTGGAGGAGGAGCGCCGCCTCTGCTACGTGGGCATCACCCGGGCCATGACCAAGCTCTATCTGAGCTGGGCGGAGGTGCGACAGTTGCACGGCCGCGAAACCTTCAATGGCCCGTCGCGGTTTCTGCGCGACCTTCCCGCCGAACTGCTCGAAGAGGTGCGGCCGCGCGCCACCATCACCCGGCCGGTGAGCTTCGGCGCTGCGCCACCGGCGCGGACTGCCGCGCCGACCGATAACGGCACCGGTCTGGCGCTGGGACAGCGAGTGGCGCACAAGAAGTTCGGCGAGGGCGTAGTGCTGGATTTCGAGGGCCGCGGGCCCCAGGCTCGGGTGCAGGTCAACTTTCGCAATGCCGGCGCCAAGTGGCTGGTAGTGCAGTTAGCCGGGCTGCGCGCGCTCTGAACAACGATAACCCGAAGACCAAACCAGGGGGATTTATGCGCGGACGATGGCTGGTGCCGGCGCTGATGCTGGCGCTCGCCGCCTGTGGCGGTGAAGGCCCGCAACGGACCGAACAGGGCGCTGCGGTGCAAGCGGAGAAAAGCTTCCGTTGGAAACTGGTCACGACCTGGCCCAAGAACTATCCCGGGCTGGGCACGGCGCCGGAAAAGTTTGCCGAGTTGATCGCGCGCATGAGTAATGGCCGGCTGACCGTCAAGGTCTATGGCGCCGGCCAATTGGTGCCGGCCATGGAGGTGTTCGATACCGTCTCCAGCGGTACCGCGGAGATGGGTCACGGTGCCGCCTACTACTGGAAGGGCAAGGCCCCGGCGGCGGTGTTCTTCACCAGTGTGCCCTTTGGCCTCAATGCCCAGGAGATGAACGCCTGGCTGCACTACGGCGGCGGCCTGGCGCTGTGGCGGGAGGTGTATGCGCCCTTCCATTTGGTGCCCTTTGCGGGTGGCAACTCGGGCGTACAGATGGCGGGCTGGTTCAATCGCGAGATCAACAGCCTGGCCGACCTTCAGGGCCTCAAGATGCGCATCCCGGGCCTGGGCGGCGAGGTCATCCGCCGCGCCGGCGGCGAGGCGGTAACCATTCCCGGCGGCGAACTCTACACCGCGCTGCAGACCGGCGTCATCGACGCCACCGAGTGGGTGGCGCCCTACAACGATCTGGCCTTTGGCTTCCACCAGATCGAGAAGGCGCGCTATTACTATTATCCCGGCTGGCACGAGCCCGGCTCGACCCTGGAGCTGATCGTCAACCAGGACGCCTGGCAATCGCTGCCGGATGACCTGCAGGCCATGGTCGAGGCCGCCGCCCGGGCGGTGAACCAGGACATGCTCGACGAGTACACGGCGCGCAACCATGCCGCCTACGTCGAACTGGAGCGCAACGGCGTACAGATCCGGCCGCTGCCGGACGACGTGCTGGTCGAACTGCACCGCCTCAGCGATCAGGTGCTCGGGGAGTTGGCCGCCAGCGATCCCCTGGCGCGCAGGGTGTATGAGTCGCAGCGGGCCTTTCAGGAGCAAGTAAGCGCTTACCACCTGATTTCCGAGGAGGCCTATTTCCGGGCGCGGCGGCTGCCCACCGACTGAGCTGGACCGCCGCGCCCTGTGCTCTCAGCTCTGGGCCTTGAGGCCGCGCAGCACCTTGCGCATGCTGTGTGCCACAGAACTGAAGGCGTCGTCGAAGGGCTGCGCCTCGCTCAGGTCGCAGATCTCTGCCCAGTGTCCGGCAAGCGTCTCCGGATCCGGGGCGGCCTGGGTCCCCAGGCAGACGCCGGCGCCTTCCAGGATGCCGATCTTCGCGTAATAGCCGGCGCCGGTACTGATGATATCGCCGCTGCCGGTGTGGTCCTCGGCGCACAACAAGCCCACCAGGGAGGAGACGAATTCCGGCTGCAGCAAGGGTCCGGTCTTGTCGTCCATCGCCTCCTCCGACATCCGCGTGGTGGCCATGGGCGCGACACAGTTGACGGTCACGTTGCGGTTGCGGCCCTCCAGCTTGAGGCTGTTCATCAGGCCCACCAGGGCGATCTTTGCGGCGGCGTAGTTGCCCAGCCCATGGCCGCCGAACAGCCCGGCCGCGGACGTGGTCATCACCACGCGGCCGTATTGCTGGTCGAGCATGCCCTGCCAGGCGGCCTTGGTGCAGTACACCGCGCCCATCAGGTGGACGTCGACCACTGCCTTGAAGTCCTCGATCGACATCTTGCGGAAGCTGTTCTGGATGTTGTTGCCGGCGTTGTTGATGAGGATGTCGACCTTGCCGAAGGCGTCGTAGGCGGACTGGATAATCGCCTCGCCGCCCTCCGGGGTGGCCACCGAGTCATAGTTCGCCACCGCCTCGCCGCCCGCCGCGCGGATCTCGGCGACTACGGCATCGGCCGCCGAGTGGGAGCCGCCGCGGCCCGCAACCGAGCCGCCCAGGTCATTGACCACCACCCTGGCGCCGCGCGCCGCCAGCAACAGAGCGTGACTGCGTCCCAGACCGTTGCCGGCGCCGGTGATCACGGCAACGCGGCCGTCGTATCGAATCGTCATGAGGTTTCCTCTGGTTGCCTGAAAATGGTTGCCCGAAAATCGGGATAAGAAAATGACGGCCGTATGTTACCAGTGGGTAATTGAGCGCGTCAGCGCCGGCTTGCAATCTATAATCCCGGAAGATCCACTGTGCGAGGGGGGACCATGGATTTCTCATTCAGTCCCGAGCACGAGGCGCTGCGCGATACCGTGCGCCGCTTCTGTGCCGAGCACATCGCGCCGCGGGCACGGCAGGCGGATGATTCCGAAAGCTTTCCCCGCGAGTTGTTTCGCGCCTGGGGCGAGCTCGGTCTGATCGGCGTGCGCTATCCGGAGGCCGACGGCGGTTCCGGCTTCGATAAGGTTTCCGACTGCATCGTGCGCGAGGAGATGAGCCGGGTCAGCCAGGCGTTCGCTTCGGCCTGGTCGGCGCATTCCCACCTCGCCATCTGGCCGATCTGGCGCGCCGGTACGGTTGCGCAGCAGCAACGTTTCTTCGCCCCGGCGTTGGCCGGGGAACGCGTCGCCGCCTTCGGTCTGAGCGAGCCCGATGTCGGCTCCAATATTCGCGCCCTGCAGACCAGGGCCACCAAGGTCGAGGGCGGTTACCGCATCCGCGGCAGCAAACTCTATATCACCAATGCCCCGATCGCCGATTTCATCACCCTGGCGGCGCGCACCAAGCCCGAGCAGCACGCCGGCGCCATCAGCCTGTTTCTGGTCGAACTTCCCGACCCGGCGGTGCAGATCGACAAGCTCGACAAGGAAGGTATCCGCGCCTCGGAGACCGGGCTGATCCATATCGACGATCTGTTCGTGTCCGATGAGTGTCTGCTCGGCGGGCGGGAGGGCACCTACCCGATCATCCTCGAATGCCTGTCCGAAAACCGCGTCGGCGTTGCCGCCAACTGTCTGGGCATGGCGCGCGGCGCCATGGCCGTGGCCCTCGATTATGCCCGCACCCGGGTGGTCGGCGACCGTACCATCGGCAGGTATCAGGCGATCGCCCACAAGCTCGCGGACATGGCCGCCGAGATCGAGGCCGCGCACTGGATGGTCTATCACGGCGCCTGGCGCGTCGATCAGGGCACTCTGGACGCCGCCACCGCCGCCAGGGTCAAGCTGATCGCCAGCGAAACCGCCCTGCGCGTCAGCGAGCAGGCGATCCGTATTCTCGGCGGCGCCGGCATCATGCGCGACTACCCGGTGGGCCGTTTCCACCGCGACGCCCTGGTCTATGTGATCGGTGAAGGTACCAGCGAGATCCAGCGCAACATCATCGCCCGGGATCTGGAGCTGTGATGCCGGCACCGGGCTCGGGGGTTGTGTCCGAACCCGGGATCCCGGTCGTCTTCCCCGAGGGGCGAAGCGCGTTCGGGCATCCCGGGCGGAATCCGCGGGGGGCCGGGCTGGGGAAGCTCAGGGCAGATCGGTCTCGCCCATCAGAAAGCGGTCGCATTCGCGGGCCGCGCCACGGCCTTCGTTGAAGGCCCAGACCACCAGGCTCTGGCCGCGGCGACAGTCGCCGGCGGCGAATACCTTGTCGATACTGGTGCGGAACTTGCCGTGGGCTGCCTGGATGTTGGAGCGCGGATCCCGCTCCAGGTCCAGGGCTTCGAGCAGGGGTTGCTCGGGGCCCAGGAAGCCCATGGCGAGCAGCACCAGCTGGGTCTTTATCACGCGCTCGGTGCCGGCGACCTGCTGGGGCAGCATCTGCCCCTGTGCGTTGCGCACCCACTCGACATCGACCAGATGCACGGCCTGGAGCCGACCCTCGGCGTCGCCCTCGAATTTGGTGGCCGTGGTCAAGTAAACGCGCGGGTCAGCGCCGAAGCGGGCCGCGGCTTCTTCCTGGCCATAGTCCATGCGGTAGATCTTGGGCCATTCCGGCCAGGGGTTGTCCGGCGCGCGTTCGTCCGGGGCCCGCGGCATGATCTCGACCTGCATCAGGCTGTTGCAGCCGTGGCGTAGCGAGGTGCCGACGCAGTCCGTGCCGGTGTCGCCGCCGCCGATCACCACCACGTCCTTGCCCTTGGCGGAGATGTGGTCCACGCCCGGCTGGCCGTCGAGGTTGGTCTGCGTATTGGCGCGCAGAAAATCCATGGCGAAGTGCACGCCTTCCAGCTCGCGGCCGGGAATGGGCAGGTCGCGCGGCTGGGTGGCGCCGGTGCACAGCACCACGGCATCGAAGTGGTCGAGCAGCTCCTGGGCCGAGATTTGCTTGCCGATTTCGGTGTTGCAGCGGAACTCGATGCCCTCTTCCTCGAGCACCCGCAGGCGGCGTTGGACGACCGCTTCCTTGTCCAGCTTCATGTTGGGGATGCCGTACATGAGCAGGCCACCGGCGCGATCGGCACGCTCGAAGACGGTCACCGAATGGCCCGCCTTGTTGAGTTGGGCTGCGGCACTGAGTCCCGCCGGGCCGGAGCCCACCACGGCGACCTTCTTGCCGGTGCGTTCGATCGGCGGCTCGGCTACCACCCAGCCTTGCTCCCAACCGTGGTCGATGATCTCGCACTCGATGTTCTTGATGGTCACCGGCGGGTTGTTGATCCCCAGCACACAGGAGCCTTCGCAGGGCGCCGGACAGACGCGGCCGGTAAATTCCGGGAAATTGTTGGTCTTGTGCAGGCGGGCCAGGGCTTCCTTCCAGAGGCCCCGGTAGACCAGATCGTTCCATTCGGGGATCAGATTGTTGATCGGACAGCCAGTGGCCATGCCCGATAGCAAGGTGCCGGTGTGGCAGAAGGGTACGCCGCAGTCCATGCAGCGTGCGCCTTGCTCGCGCAACTTGTCCTCCGGCATGTGCAGATGAAATTCGTTCCAGTCCTTGACGCGCTCTTGCGGACTGCGATCAGCCGGCAGTTCGCGCAGGTATTCGATAAATCCGGTCGGCTTGCCCATGGGACTCCCAGAGATCAGTGAAGAGGGGACGCGCGGCGGCGGTGATCAACCACCACCGACGCGGGCCAGATCGCCGGCGTTTTCCTCGAACGCGGCGTTGATGGCGTCATCGCCGCTCAGCCCCTGTAGCTGCGCCTTTTCCAGCGCCTGGAGCACACGCTTGTAGTCCTTGGGTATTACCTTGACGAAATGGCGAGCGTAATCCGCCCAGCGTTCGAGGATTTCCGCTGCGCGCTGGCTGCCGGTCAGTTCCCCATGGCGCTGAATCAGGCTGCGGACGCGTTCGACCTCGGCGTCGTTGGCGAAGGTTTCGAGCAGCACCATCTGTGGATTGCAGCGGCTGGCGAAGGTGCCGGCTTCATCGAGGACATAGGCGACGCCGCCGCTCATGCCGGCGGCGAAGTTGCGCCCGGCGGCGCCCAGGATCACCACGGTGCCGCCGGTCATGTATTCGCAGCCGTGGTCGCCCACGGCCTCGACCACCGCCGTGACGCCGGAGTTGCGCACCGCGAACCGCTCACCCGCCATGCCGCGGATGAAGACCTCGCCGGAGGTGGCGCCGTAGAGTGCCACATTGCCGGCGATGATGTTCTCCTCGGGCACGAAGGGAGAGCCCGCCGGCGGATAGATGATGATGCGCCCGCCGCTGAGCCCCTTGCCGAGATAGTCGTTGGTATCGCCCTCCAGCTCCCAGGTCATGCCCTTGGGCATGAAGGCGCCGAAGCTCTGCCCGGCGCTGCCCTGAAAGTGGATGTGGATGGTGTCGTGCGGCAGGCCCTCGGCGCCGTGGCGGCGGGTTACCTCGCTGCCCAGAATGGTGCCCACCACCCGGTTGATGTTGCGGATGGGCACGGTCGCACGCACGGGCTCGCCCGACTCCAGCGCCGGCTTGCACAGCTCCAGCAAGGTGGTGTTGTCCAGCGCCTTGTCGAGACCGTGATCCTGGGCAATCTGACAGTAGCGGCCGATCTCCGGGCCGGCCTTGGGCTGGTAGAGGATGTCGCTGAAGTCGAGCCCCTTGGCTTTCCAGTGCTCGACGGCGCGGCGCGCTTCCAGCCGGTCGACCCGGCCGACCATCTCGGCGACCGAACGGAAGCCGAGTTCGGCCATGAGTTCGCGCATTTCCTCGGCAATGAAGCGCATGAAGTTGACCACGTGGGCCGGATCGCCGGTGAAGCGGGCGCGCAGCTGGGGATCCTGGGTCGCCACGCCCACCGGGCAGGTGTTGAGATGGCAGACCCGCATCATGATGCAGCCCAGGGATACCAGGGGCGCGGTGGCGAAGCCGAATTCCTCGGCGCCGAGCAGTGCCGCGATCACCACGTCGCGGCCGGTCTTGAGCTGGCCGTCGGTCTCGACCGCGATCCGCGAACGCAGGTCGTTGAGCACCAGGGTCTGATGGGTCTCGGCGAGGCCGAGCTCCCAGGGCAGGCCGGCGTGCTTGATCGAGGTCTGCGGCGAGGCGCCGGTGCCGCCGTCGAAGCCGGAGATCAGCACCACGTCGGCGTGGGCCTTGGCGACCCCGGCAGCAATGGTGCCGACGCCGACCTCGGAGACCAGCTTGACGCTGATCCGCGCATGGTGGTTGGCGTTCTTGAGGTCGTGGATCAGTTCCGCGAGATCCTCGATGGAATAGATGTCGTGGTGTGGTGGCGGGGAGATCAGCCCCACGCCGGGCGTCGAGTGCCGGGTCTTGGCGATCCAGGGATAGACCTTGGCGCCGGGCAGTTGGCCGCCCTCCCCGGGCTTGGCGCCCTGGGCCATCTTGATCTGCAGTTCGCGGGCGTTGACCAGGTAGTGGCTGGTGACGCCGAAGCGGCCACTGGCCACCTGCTTGATGGCCGAATTCCTGGAGTCGCCGTTCGGGTCCGGGGTGTAGCGATCGACGTCCTCGCCGCCTTCGCCGGTGTTGCTCTTGCCGCCGACGCGGTTCATGGCGATGGCGAGGGCCTCGTGGGCCTCCTTGCTGATCGAGCCGTAGCTCATGGCGCCGGACTTGAAGCGCTGGAGAATCTGCTCGGCGGGCTCGACCTCCTCGATGGGAATCGGCTTGCCGGGCTTGAAATCCAGCAGGCCGCGCAGGGTGTAGTGCTTTTCCAGTTGCTCGTTGACCAGCGTGGAGTATTCCTTGAACACCTTGTAATTACCCTCGCGGACCGCGCGTTGCAGCTTGTGCACGGTCTGCGGGCTGAACAGGTGCAGCTCGCCGTCGGCGCGCCATTGGTATTCACCCCCCACTTCCAGGGTATGGGTCTCCACCGGGCGTTCCGGAAAGGCCTGACGGTGACGGGTTGCGGCTTCCCGCGCCACGGTGGCCAGGTCGGCACCACCGATGCGGCTGGGCGTCCAGGTGAAATACTGGTCGACCAGACTGCGGTCGAGGCCCACCGCTTCGAAGATCTGTGCGCCTCGATAGCTCTGGATGGTGCTGATGCCCATCTTGGAGATCACCTTGACCACCCCTTTGACGGCCGCCTTGACGTAATTCTTGCAGGCGGTCTCGTGGTCGATGTCGACCAGCATGCCCTCGTGGATCATGTCGTCGAGGGTTTCGAACGCCAGGTAGGGGTTGACGGCGCCCACCCCATAGCCGATCAGCAGGGCAAAGTGATGCACCTCGCGGGGCTCGCCGGATTCGAGCACCAGCCCGATCCGGGTGCGGGCGCCGGTGCGGATCAGGTGGTGATGGAGGCCGGCGACGGCGAGCAGTGAGGGGATGGCTGCGCGGCCGTGGTCCATGCCGCGATCGGACAGGATGAGGATGTTGATGTCGTCGGCGATGGCCTTGTCCGCCGCTGCGAACAGGCTCTCCATTGCCGCTGCCAGCCCCTCGGCGCCGCTGCCCGCCGGGTAGAGGATGGGCAGGGTCACGGAGCTGTAGCCGGGCTGATCGATGTGGCGCAGCTTGGCCATTTCCTCGTTGGTGAGGATCGGCGCCTTGAGCTCGATCAGGTGGCAGCTCTCCGGCTGCGCCACCAGCAGGTTTTTCTCGGAGCCGATGGTGGTTTCCGTGGCGGTGACGATCTCCTCGCGGATACAGTCGATCGGCGGGTTGGTGACCTGGGCGAACAGCTGCTTGAAGTAATTGAACAGTGGCTGGGGTCGGTCGGACAGCACCGCCAGCGGCGTATCCGTACCCATGGAGCCGGTGGCCTCGACGCCATCGCGAGCCATGGGCAGCATCAGCATGCGCAATTCTTCGAAGGTATAGCCGAACGCATGCTGGCGCTGAAGCACGGTCTCGTGGTCCGGTTCGGGCAGATGGGGTGGCTCGGGCAGGTCGGCCATGCGGATCATGTGCTGGTCCAGCCATTGCCGATAGGGATGCTCGCCGGCCATCTTCGCCTTGATCTCGTCGTCGGCGACGATACGCCCCTCGGTGGTGTCGATGACGAACATGCGGCCCGGCTGCAGGCGGCCCTTGAGGATGACCTTCTCTGGCGGCACCTCCAGCACCCCGGCTTCGCTGGCCATGATCACCAGGTCGTCCGAGGTGACGTAATAGCGCGCGGGGCGCAGGCCGTTGCGGTCCAGGGAGGCGCCGATCTGGGTGCCGTCGGTGAACACCACGGATGCGGGGCCGTCCCAGGGCTCCATCAGGCAGGAGTGGAACTCGTAAAAGGCCCTGAGCTCGTCGCTCATGGACTCATGATTGGTCCAGGGCTCGGGGATCATCATCGCCATCGCATGCGCCAGCGGCCGTCCGGCGAGCACCAGCAGTTCGAGGCAGTTGTCGAAGATGGCCGAATCCGAGCCGCCGGCGTCGGTGACCGGAAAAGTCTTCTCCAGGTCCTCGCCGAACAGTGCGCTGGACATCATGGACTCGCGGGCACGCATCCAGTTGATGTTGCCGCGCAGGGTGTTGATTTCGCCGTTGTGCGCCAGATAGCGGTACGGGTGCGAGCGGTCCCAGCTCGGGAAGGTGTTGGTGGAGAAGCGCGAATGCACCACCGCCAGCGCCGAAGTGAAGCGCGGGTGATTGAGGTCGGGGAAATACTTTCCGACCTGTGCGGGCATCAGCATGCCCTTGTAAATACAGGTGCGGCAGGACAGCGAGGCGGCGTAGAAATAATGGCCCTCGGCAAAATCGCCGGAATGGTGGATCGCGTTTTCGGCACGCTTGCGGATCACATAGAGCTTGCGCTCGAAGGCCAGATCGTCGGCCAGCCCCGGACCGCGGGCCACGAACAGTTGCCGCATGAAGGGTTCGCTGGCGCGGGCGGTGGCGCCCAGCGAGCTGTTGTCGGTGGGCAGATCGCGCCAGCCCAGGACCTGTTGCCCCTCCTCGGCGACGATCTTCTCGATCAGGGCCTCACAGTCCCGGCGCTCGCTGACATCGGGCGGCAGCGACAGCATGCCGAGCCCGTACTGGCCGGGGGCGGGCAGCTCGATACCCAGATCGGCGGTGGCCGATTGCAGAAATTCGTGGGGAATCTGGGTCAGGATGCCGGCGCCGTCCCCGGTATTGGGCTCGGCGCCGCAGGCGCCGCGGTGGTCGAGATTCAGCAGAATTTCGAGACCCCCGCGGACGATGTCGTGGGAGCCTTTGCCCTTGATGTTGGCCAGGAAGCCGACGCCGCAGGCGTCGTGCTCGAAGGCCGGGTCATAGAGGCCTTGTCTGCCCGGCGGCTGCGTGCGAACATGCTTTGCGAGCTGATTTTCTGACTCGAATCTCTTCATCCAATACACTCGAATTCATGCGATGGTTTGCGCGGCTTCAATGGCCGCCATCAAACCCGGGGTGGCGATTTTTCCTAATCCCGCTCTGAACTGCAAGGGTTGCAATCGGGAAATATCCGCGGCTCGCCGTTGGCGCGGCCCTCTTGGCAGCACTGTTTCAGCCTGTGGGCCGCCAGTCGATCCAGCCCAGTTGCCCGGTCGCCAGCACCAGTGCACCGAAGCCGATCCGGTACCAGGCCAGCAGAGAGAAGTCGTGCACCGCAATGTAGCGCAGCAGCCAGCGCACGCTCAGGAATGCGCCCAGAAAGGCGGCGGCGAAGCCAGCCACCCACATTCCCCAGTCACTGCCGTTGATCAGGTCGTCCTCGAACAGCAGCTCGTACAGGGTGGCGGCACCCAGGGTGGGGATGGCCAGAAAGAAGGAAAACTCGGTGGCGGCGCGGCGTGACAAGCCGAACACCAGGCCGCCGACGATGGTGGCGCCGGCCCGCGAGGTGCCCGGAATCAGCGCCAACACCTGGGCGAGGCCGATTTTCAGCGCGTCTGCCGCGGACATCTCCTCGACATCGGTAACCCGGATGCGGTGTTCGCGGCGCTCTGCCCAGAGCATGACGGCGCCGCCGGCGATAAAGGCGGAAGCCACTGTCGTGGCGTTGAACAGCTGCGCCTTGATGGCATCGGCGAACAGCAAGCCGACCACCGCCATGGGCACGAAGGCGATCAGCAGATTGAGGACAAATCGCTGTGCCGCCCTGTCATGGGGCAGATTGGCCGCCACGGAGAGGATGCGCTGGCGATATTCCCAACAAAGTGCCAGCAGGGCACCGGATTGGATCACGATGGCGAACAGCTTGCCGCGCTCGTCGTTGAACCCCAGGAGTTCGCCGGCCAGGATCAGATGTCCGGTCGAGGAAATCGGCAGGAATTCGGTGAAGCCCTCGACCAGGCCCAGAATCACGGCTTTGAGGATCAGCGCGAGGTCCAAGTGCGCTCCGGAGCTGGGCTGGGGGCGGGATTATACGCGCCGTGCGTTCAGTTGCGGGCCACCGGGGCGGCGGTGCCCGCGCAGTTCAGCAAGGCCGAGCGCTGCAGCCATTGCGGATCCGGATAATAAATGAAGAGATACTGGTGATCCCTGATGCTGTCGATCAACGGCCGGATCGCGCCGGGCGATTTTCTCGGCAGTCACCGATGGCACCAGTTCGTAGGTCTGATCGAATCTGACCACCGCCAGGACACCGCTGATGACCTGCGCGCGCTGCGCCTTGTGCTGCTGGGCCAGACGCGCCTGCTCGGTCGCTGCGTCGGGCGTGTTGCCGCGCTGTGCCTGACGCTTTTCCTTGGTCGCTTTCTTGATCTGGCGGGGCTTGACCAGGCCCGCTTTAAGCAACTGGTCTTGCAGGGGATTGGCCATGGTCGTCACGCCCTGTGGATGAAGTGATCCGGCAACCCGGGCGCACTGCCGGCTGAACAGACCGCGACGCGGGATGCCCTCATGAGCGGCGCATAGTGCCCATTTGCGCAGCCCATGGGTAGGGGAGGACGGGTTCCATCAGTGGCGGGCCGGCGGATGCTTCAACCTGGCTGATGGGTCGGGTCGTCGTCGGCCAGCGCCGGTGCCTGGGCCGGTGCTTGCGGCTCCGTCTGCGCCTGGCGTGCCTGTGCCAGGCGCAATCCAGCCTTGACCAGGGCGCGTGCCAGGTGGTGCGCGCCGTGGATGTGGTCGAGCCAGGCTAGGATCTGGCGCGCGGAACTGGCGCCGGTCTCTTGCAGGCGCAGCGCGGCCAGGCGCGCCTGCTGATAGCTCTGGCGTAACTGCGTCAGCGCCGCTTCCCGTGGTTTCGGAGCGGTGACGACGGTCTGCGCCTCGGCCAGGAAGGTCGCGATTGCAGTGGGAGCGGCGCCACCCCCGAGATCCGGGGCGGCCAGCGCTTCGGCGAGTTGCGCCGCGTCGCGCAGCGAACGCGTCACCCAGGGCACCAGAGCCAGCGCCGGTTGCAGGGAGTCGGGCACCCCGCCGCGTGCCAACTGATCGGTGAAATCCAGCACTGCGTCGAGGCGAAGACGCAGTGCCTGAAGTTCCGGCCCCCGGTCGGCGCTCGGCTGAGACAGGGCCGCGCCCGCCACTTGGCGGGCCAGACACTCGATATCTTCCAGCTCGGAGAGCAGTGCGTCCGCCGCCAGGCTGGGGGTCGCCAGCACGGTATGATCCAGATATCTGGGCGCCTGCAGGGCTTCCTCCCGGGTCTGGTAGCAGCGGCGCAGCAGTCGCACCAGGCGCGGCGTCAGCGGCAGCATGAGGAGGACGCCGAGCAGATTGAACAGGGTGTGAAACAGCGCCAGCAGGGTGCCGGCGCCTTCGCCCAGCTCCAGCCAGGAGCGCAGCCACTGGATCACCGCCAGCAGCGCCGGCAGGAGCATCAGGGCGACCACGGCGGTCACCGCGTTGAAGGCGACGTGGCCCAGCGCCACCCGCCGCGCATTGGCGGTGGCCCCGATGGTGCCGAGCAGTGCGGTGGAGGTGGTGCCCAGATTGGCGCCGATCACTGCGGCGGCGGCCAGTTCGAGCGCCAGGCTCTCCGTCATGGCGGCGCTGATCAGGATTGCAATGGCGGCGCTGGATGATTGGCTGATCAGGGTGAGCAATACGCCCACGCCGACGTAGGCCAGGGTCCGCACCAAGGGGAGGCCGTGCTCGCCGAGGCGGATCTCGGGGACGCCGGCGAAGCCGGCCTGGAGCGCATCGATGCCCAGAAAAAACAGCCCGAAGCCGGCCAGCGCCAGGCCGAACTGGCCGCGGCGGCGCGCAACCCCCGTCAGCTGCAACGCCATGCCGACGCCGATCAGGGGCAGGGCGACGGCCTGGATGTCGAACTTGAAGCCGGTCAGCGCCACCAGCCAACCGGTCATGGTGGTGCCGAGATTGCTGCCGTAGGTGACCGTGATGGCGCGCTCCAGGCTGAGCATGCGCGCGTTGACAAAGCCCAGGGTGGCGACCGTGACCGCGCTCGAGGACTGCACCACGGCGGTGATCAGGGCGCCGGTGCCGATGCCGCGCAGCGGCGTGCGCGTCCAGTTGGCGAGGATTCCTTCCAGGGCGCGGCCGGCGGCGAGTCGCAGGCCATCGGTCATCAGGCGCATGCCCAGTAGCAGCAGGCCGATGCCGCCAATCAATACCAGTGCCGCGTGCAGGGAAATCAACCAGCGCCTTCCTCGAGTATGCCGCTCCCGCCGGTCGGGGCGGGGACATTATGGTCGCCCCCGGCAGGCCGCACCAGTCGCGTCGGACCGGCCGCAGCGAGGCTGAATCCATCTACAATGCGCGCCTTTCGGCAAGCCTGTAGCCTCGATGATCTCTCGATTGTTCACGATCAGCGCGCTGCTCCTGGGCATTGCCCTGCTGCTGCTCGGCAACGGCCTGCTGACCACGCTGATCGTCCTGCGCGGCAGCGCAGCGGGATTGGGTGACGGCACCCTGGGGTTGATTTCCTCCGCCTACTTCGCGGGCTTCCTGATCGGTATCTATCTGGCGCCGCGCCTGGTGCGGCGCATCGGCCACATTCGCGCCTTCGCCTTCTGCGCCGCACTGCTTGCTGCCTGTGGCCTGAGCTATGGTCTGTGGGTGCAGCCGGCGGCCTGGCTGGGCTTGCGAGTGATCAGCGGAATCGGTCTGGCGACCCTGTACGCGGTGGTCGAGAGCTGGCTGAACTATCAGGCGCTGGAGCGTGAGCGCGGGAGCATCTTTTCTATTTACATGGTGATCAACCTGGGTGCGCTGGCTGCCGCCCAGCAGTTGCTGCGCCTGGCCTCGCCCCTTGACTACACCCTGTTCGCGGTCGCCGCGATCTTCATCTCCCTGGCGCTGATGCCGGTGACCTGGACGCGCCTGCCGCAGCCGCAGATTTCCACCACCGAACTGATGGAATTTGGCGTCGTCTGGCGCGCGGCGCCGCTGGCGGTCGCCGGGATTCTCGCCGCCGGCCTGGTAATGGGCGCCTTCTGGGGCCTGGGACCACTGTACGCGCGCAAGCTCGGCTTCGAGCGCGACGCCATCGCCGCCTACATGAGTTTCTCGATCCTGGGCGGCGCACTGCTGCAATGGCCGCTGGGCTATCTCTCGGATCGAAGCGACCGCCGCTGGATGCTCACTGCGGCAGCCGCCTGTGCGGCCGTCGGCGCCGCCCTGCTCGCCCTGACGCCGCAGTTGCTGCCGGGCAGCAGAGCGGCGCTCTACGCGAGTGCTGCCTTCTATGCGGGCTTTTCTTTCAGTCTCTATTCGCTCTCCATCACCCATCTGATCGACCGCATCACCCATGAGCAGATGATGGCGGGTACGAGCACGCTGCTGCTGGTGTACGGGGTCGGCGCCACACTGGGGCCGGCCCTGGCCGGCGCCGCCATGGCGGTTGCCGGCAACTGGGCCCTGCCCGCTTTCTATCTGCTTGTGACCGCTGCATTGGCGATGTTCTGCCTGGGTCAGCTGCGGCGCCGGCCCGAGCAACCCGTGATCGAGGATCCCGGCCACTTCGTGCCCATGGTGCGAACTGGCACCTTAGTGCTCGAACTGCACCCGGATACCGGCGAGAGCGAGAGCGCGACGGCGCCCTGAGCCGGCGCTCAGTGATCCAAGGGTAGCGTCATCCGCAGTCCGGCGCCGCCGTCCTCGTAATAGTCGGCAAGCGAGTTTGCGACCCGGAAGCCGAGTTTTTCGTATAGCCTTTGCGCCGCGACATTATCCGCCCGCACTTCCAGGCCGAGTTGTCGGCAGCCGCGCCGGCGCGCCTCGGTGCCCAGCGCGGTGATCAGGGCGCCGGCCAGGCCCTGGCCGCGGGCCGTTTCGGCGACCGCGATGGTATAGAGCCGCGCGCGGCGGGAATTGACCCGGTAGAGCACTACGCCATAGCCCAGCAGGCCATGCTCCGCCCGGGCGACCAGAAAGGTCGCTCGCGCCTGCCGCAACAGGTAGCGGAACTGGCGGTGGTTGAAGCGGTCGGTCGCGAAGGCGCTCTCTTCCAGTGCCAGGATTGCCGGCAGATCGGCAGGGGTGGCGGCCCGCAGCCGGGGCTTCACGACGCCGAGCGCTGCCGGGCGCGGGTTTCCAGGCGGCGCTCGAATTCGGCCATCAGGGTACGGTAGAGTTCCTCGCCGAGCAGGGCGTCCTCGACGCCGCGATCGATGCTGGGATTGTCGTTGACCTCGATCACCACCGGACCCTCCGGGGTCTCCTTGAGGTCCACTCCGTAGAGGCCGTTGCCGATCAGACCGCAGGCGCGCAAGGCGGTGCGGATCACCTGCGCCGGCACCCGATGCACGGCCACGGGCTCGAAGCCGCCGGCGCGAGTGCCGGACGACCCGTGGTCGTAGATCTGCCAGTGGCCCTTGGCCATGAAATACTTGCAGGCGTAGATGGCGCGGCCGCCGAGCACCCCGATGCGCCAGTCGAACTCGGTGGGCATGAACTCCTGCGCCAGCACCACCGCCGACTGTGCCAACAGGCGCTGCGCGGCGGCGATATAGGACGCCTCAGCATCCACCTTCTCGACGCCCACGGAAAAGGCGCCGTCGGGAATCTTCAGCACCAGCGGGGTACCCAGCTGCTCGCGCAGCTCCGCGAAGGTCGGCACGTCATCGCCGAACAGCATCTGCGCCCTGGGCACCCGTACCCTGTTGGCATTCAACAGTTCGTGGAGGAATACCTTGTTGGTGCAGCGGATGATCGAGTCGGGGTCGTCGATCACCGGCATGCCGGCGCGCGCCGCACGCTGCGCGAAGCGCAGGGTGGGGTGATTGATGGCGGTGGTCTGGCGGAGGAACAGGGCGTCGTACTCGAGCAGTCGGGGTTCGTCATCGAGGGTGATCAGATCGGCGTCGATACCCAGCAGGCGGGCGTGCTTGATGAACAGCTGCAGCGCGCCCTTGTTGCTCGGCGGAAGTCTTTCTTCAGGATCGACCAGGATGGCGAGATCGTAGCGCGCGGCCCGCTCGCGGCGCGGCTGGCGCCAGAGCTTCTTGCTGAAGCCATCGAGCGCGGCGGCGAATTCGTCCTGGCCGGCGTCGTCCAGTTCCGACAGCGACATCAGCCGCAGGCTGGCGATGGACCACTGGGTGCCGCGTTCGAAGGTGACCTCCAGCAATGGCGCCGGATAGAGCTCGAACAGCTTCTTGGCGAGCTTCTCCAGGGGCCCGATGGGCGTGTGCCCGAAGCAGATGCGCAGTCGGAAGCGGGGTTCTCCCGGAGCGACCCGGTTGCCCAGATATTGGCGCATGCGCCTGAGCAGTTCGTCGCTGAGCTTGATCGCGGCGCCGGCGGCAAGCTCGTTGAGGGTGCGTACCGCAGGCAGCACCTTCTGACCCCGTGCTTCGGCGAGCAGCGAGCAGTAATAGCCCTGGCTGCGATAGCTGCAATCGCCGCAGAAGTTGTACACCTGGATGCCGGCGGCGCGATACTCGGGGCCGGTCAGGTAGTCCTTGCTGGAGATGACTTCTTCGGCGCTGTGGTAGGGCGCCCAGATGTCCGGGCTGTCGACCACGATATAGAGCTTCGACAAGGAGATGCCCTGCGTGTCGGTGGGGGGGTAGCCGGAAGAACGGGAGTCGTGCCTTCGGCGGGCGTCTAGTTTCGCGCATCGCCCGGGTGCCGCGATAGTCCCGGGGCGACGTTGTCGCGGCACAGCGCGAGCCAGCGCTCGATGCCGGGGCTGACGAACTTGCGGCGGTGCAACACGAAGTAGAAGTGGCGGCGCAGGTCGCGGCGCGGGATGTCCAGCGCCACCAGGCTGCCCCGCTGAAAGGCGTCGCGCAGGGTGATGCGCGACAGGCAGCCGATGCCGAGGCCGGCTTCCACCGCGCGCTTGATGGCCTCGGTGTGCTCCAGCTCGAGCAGGACGTTGAGTTGTGGCAGCAGCCCGTGCAGCGCGCGATCGAAGGTCTGCCGGGTACCGGAGCCGGGCTCGCGCAGGATCCAGGTGGCGGCCAGCAGGTCGTCGTCATTGAGGCGATAGCGCTTGGCGAGCGGATGGTCCGGCGCGCAGAAGGCGATGAGTTCATCCTCGCGCCAGGGCGTGATGGCGAGTTCGGGATGACTGAGCTCGCCTTCGATCAAGCCCACATCCAGCTCGAATCCGGCTACCTGCGCGGCGATCCGCGCAGTGTTCGCCACCCTGAGTGCCACCCGCGCGCCCGGCTGGTCATTCATGTATCTGGCGATCAGGCCCACCGCCAGGTAGTTGCCGATGGTCAGGGTGGCCCCCACTTTCAAGGCGCTGGTCTCGCCCTGCCCGGCGAAGCCGGTTTCCAGGGTCTGCGCCTGCTCCAGGAGCGCCAGCGCCCGGGGGCGCAGTGCGTGCCCGAGTTCGTTGAGGCGCAACCTCTTGCCGGCGCGGTCGAACAGCTGGATGCCGAATTGGCGTTCCAGATCGCGCAGCGCTCCGCTGGCCGCGGACTGCGACATGGCGAGGCTGTCGGCCGCGCGAGTGATGTTTTCGTGATGGGCGGTGGCGAGGAAGACCTCGAGCTGGCGCAGGGTGAAGCGCATTATTGCGAAAACCGATTAACGATATGTGAATTAACCATTTTACCGATAGCGTGCGGCAGCGTTATGGTACTCACAATAATCGTCCAGACATCCGCTTTCGGGAGTTGCCGGGAGACGACACCTATGTCCAATCTGAATCGGGAAACTGTGCTCAGCGTTCATCACTGGACCGATCGGCTGTTCAGCTTTCGGACCACCAGGGATCCGGCGTTTCGCTTCAAGAACGGCCACTTCACCATGATCGGTCTCGAGGTGGAGGACAAGCCCTTGCTGCGCGCCTACAGCATGGCCAGCGCCAACTACGAGGAGGAGTTGGAGTTTTTCAGCATCAAGGTGCCGGATGGGCCCCTGACTTCGCGGTTGCAGAACATCAGTGCCGGCGACCAGGTGCTGGTGGGTCGTAAGCCCACCGGAACCCTGGTGCTCGATCATCTGCTGCCGGGCCGCCATCTCTACCTGCTGGCCACGGGTACTGGGCTGGCGCCCTTTCTCAGCATCATCCGCGATCTCGACATCTACGATCACTTTGAAAGGGTGATCCTGGTGCACGGGTGCCGCCATGTGGCAGACCTGGCCTATCGCGAGATGATCACCGAGGAGCTGCCCAGGCACGAGTTCTTCGGCGAGGTCGCCCGGGAAAAGCTGAGTTATTACCCCACGGTGACCCGTGAGTCGTTTCGCAATCAGGGCCGTATCACCCAGTTGCTGGACAGCGGCAAGCTGTGTGCGGACTTGGGCCTGCCGCCGCTGAGCGTCGCGGACGATCGCTTCATGCTCTGTGGCAGCCCGGCCATGCTCAATGACCTCTGCGACCTGCTCGACAGCAGGGGGTTCCGTGAGTATGGCGGCGGCGAGCTCGGTCACTATGTGATCGAGCGCGCCTTTGTGGAACGCTGAGCGGGGTGGAACGCTGAGCGGAGATTCGAGGCGGGCCTGCGCCCCATCGCGCCTGGTCCGCCCGTTGTCATCCCGGCGGCTTGCCGCCGGCCAGTGCTCCCGGAAACTCCGGTGTTCCTGGAAACCCTAGTGGGCCACTAGCCGCGCCCAGCACCCTGGCGGCGCTGCCGCTGCCCCGAGCGCCGCCGGTCCGCATCGCGTCCCGAATTGGCGCTGTTGCGCCGGCCGGGCGCCGGCCGGGCGCCACGCCCGTTGGGGATTGGTTCCGCCGGGATATTGGGATCCGGCTCGAAATCGGGGACCACGACCTGCTCCAGGCGCCGGTTCAGCAGACGCTCGATGTCCTGCAGCAGTTTCCGCTCGTCGATGCAGACCAGGGACACGGCTGAGCCGGCGTTGCCGGCCCGCCCGGTGCGGCCGATGCGGTGCACATAGTCCTCGGGCACATTGGGCAATTCGTAGTTCACCACTTGGGGCAGTTGGTCGATGTCGAGTCCGCGGGCGGCGATGTCGGTGGCCACCAGCGCTTGGATGCGCCCGGCCTTGAAGTCCGCGAGCGCTTTGGTGCGGGCGCTCTGGCTCTTGTTGCCGTGGATCGCTGCAGCGCTGATGCCGTCGTCGTCGAGCTGCTGTGCGAGGCGGTTGGCGCCGTGCTTGGTGCGGGTGAATACCAGTGCCTGACGCCACTGCTGGGTCAGGAACAACCGGGTCAGTAACTCGCGCTTGCGCGCGCGATCCACCGGGTGCACGGCCTGGGCGACGGCTTCGGCCGGCGTGTTGCGCCTCGCCACCTCAATGGGTACCGGAGCATTCAACAGCTTGTCTGCCAGAGCCCGGATGTCGTCGGAAAAGGTCGCAGAGAACAGTAGATTCTGCCGCTGTCGCGGCAGTGCCGCCAGTACCTTGCGGATATCGTGGATGAAGCCCATGTCGAGCATGCGGTCAGCCTCGTCGAGCACCAGGATTTCCACGCTGCCCAGATCGACCGTGCGCTGGCTCAAGTGATCGAGCAGTCGCCCCGGGGTGGCGATCAGAATATCCACCCCGCGCTTCAGTTCGGCAATCTGGGGGTTGATCCCGACGCCGCCGAAGACAATGGTGGAGCGCAACGGCAGATGGCGGCCGTAACCGGCCACGCTGGCGCCGACCTGGGCGGCCAACTCACGGGTCGGCGCCAGGATCAGCGCGCGAACCTTGCGCGGGTTGCGCGGTGCGGCCGCGCTGAGCAGTTGCAGCAGCGGTAGGGTGAAGCCAGCGGTCTTGCCGGTGCCGGTCTGGGCGCCGGCCAAGACATCCTGGCCGGCGAGAATCGTCGGGATCGCCTGGCGCTGGATGGGTGTGGGTTGGTCGTAGCCCTGTTCGGCGACGGCACGGAGTAATTCGGCACGCAGGCCGAGGGTATCGAATGACATGCAATGGAGTCCGGAAACAGCGCTCTCCGGAGTCATCCGGCTCGGTCGCGAGCGGGTTTCGTGAGCGGAATGAATCGAGGATCACCGGAAGGGGTACCGCGAGGCCGGGCCGACCGAAGGCGCCTGAGCCGCGCGCACTGTAACAGATCGATGCCGCCGAGACCAGCGCAATTGCCCGACCGCTCGTCCCGGCAAGAGGTTTGTCGGCCAGCATAAATATTGATCTAATCGGAAGCGCCTGCCGCCGGCAGGCGTTGCATAACCATAAGATTCAGGGTTACAGGCGGACTCCGATGACGACACCAACCCGCGAATGGCCCGAGCGCACCCGGGTCTACCAGTTTCATCATTTCGACAGCACCCGTTGGGATGACCTTCAGATCCGCGACGACGATATCCTGATCTGTACCTCGATGAAGAGCGGCACTACCTGGATGCAGCGCATCGTCGCCCTTCTGATCTTTCAGGATCGTCCTCCCGAGCGCTCCTTTCACGAGATCTCCCTTTGGGTGGACATGCGCATCGCGCCCATCGAAAAGGTGCTGGCCGATCTCGAGGCCCAGACCCACCGCCGCTTCATGAAAACCCATACCGCGCTCGATGGCCTGACCTACCATCCGCAGATGAAGTACATCGTCGTCGGCCGCGACGTGCGCGATGTCTTCATGTCGCTGTGGAACCATGCCTCCAATTACAGGCCGCAGTTCATCGATGCGCTCAACAATACCCCCGGCCGGGTCGGCCCGCCCTTCCCGCCCCCGTACGACGACATCCACGCGCTGTGGAAGGACTGGATCAACAAGGGCAGCTTTCCCTGGGAGAGCGACGGCTATCCGTTCTGGTCCCATCTCCACTTCATTCAGAGCTGGTGGGATTACCGGCATCTGGCCAATATCTACCTCGTTCACTTCAACGATCTCAGCCGTGATCTCGAAGGCGAAATGCGCAAGGTGGCGAAATTTCTCGATATCGAGGTTCCCGAACGCCTGTGGCCCGGGCTGGTTGAGCAGGCCAGCTTCGAGACCATGAAGGCCGATGCCGAAACCTTGTTGCCCACCATCGACGGTATCTTTGCCGGCGGCGCCAAGGCGTTCATTCACCGGGGTACCAATGGCCGCTGGCGCGAGGTGCTGAGTGAGGCGGAGCTCCGCGAATGCGATGCCGCCATTGCCCGCACCCTGACGCCGGATTGCGCGCGCTGGCTGGAACACGGCGGCCCGCTTGACTGAGCGCGTTGCGACCACCCAAACCCGAGGAGATTTTTCTATGGCATCCGAACTCGAGCTCAATCTCATACGCCGCATCGCCATGGGCGACATCCTGCGCCGCAGGGCGGGCGATCGCGGCAGCCGCGAAGCGCTGGTCGAATTCGTTGCCGGCGAGCGTCGCGCGCTGAGCTTTGCCGAGCTCAACGAGAGGGTGAACCAGTGGGTGCGCGGTCTGCGGGCCGATGGTCTGCGCCAGGGTGACCGGGTGGCGCTGCTCGGCGGCAATTCGAGCGAATTTCTGATTGCGCTCTGGGGCTGTTTCAAGGGTGGTTTCGTCGCCGTGCCCGTCAATTTTCTGCAGAACCCCGATGACGTCGGCTACAACATCCGCCATTCCGGAGCGCGCGGCGTGTTCGCTGACTCCGGTCTACAACCCCTGGTAGATAAGGTGACCGAGGGCATGGAAGATCTGCTGCGAGGGACCTTGTCCGGCGCCGGTAGCGATCGCTTTCCGCCGCTCGCAGCCTTTCTCGAAGGTCAGGAGGCCGCCGAGGTGGATGACATCATCATCGACGACGACGACCTCGCCCAGATCATGTACACCAGCGGCACCACCGCGCGCCCCAAGGGGGTGATGCTCTCCCACAAGAATCTGTTTCTGGCCTCGCTCAACGCCGTGCTCAGTACAGGAGGCAGCAAGGACGGCACGTCCCATGCCGCGGTCCTGCCGCTGTTTCATATCACCGCTTTGATGTTCTCGCTGACCGCGGCTCACATGGGTGGCAAGACGGTGCTGCAGAATGGCTTCCAGCCCGAGACACTACTCGGACTGATCGAATCCGAGCAGCTGGCATTCGCGATTCTGCTGCCGCTGATGTGGCGTGCCCTGCTCGCGTCACCGGAATTGCCACGCCACGACTACTCCAGTCTCCAGCTGGGCATGTACGGCATGGCGCCCATGGATGCGCCGACGCTGGGGCGGCTCAAGGAGGCGTTCGGCTGCACTTTCACCACAGGCTCCGGGCAGACAGAGGTCGCCGCGGTGGCCACCGTGATGGACGCCGCCTGGACTCAGGTCAAGGAAGGCAATATCTGGGGTGACGGCTCGATTCTCAGCGATCAGGCAGTGATGGATGACCAGGGCAATTTGCTGCCGCCTGGCGAGATCGGCGAGGTGGTGTGGCGCAGCCCGCAGGTGATGCTGGGCTATTTCCGCAACGAGGAGGCCACTGCAGAGGCCCGCGCTCACGGCTGGCACCACTCCGGGGATATCGGCTGCCTCGATGAGGACCAGCAGTTCTGTTTCGTCGACCGCAAAAAAGACATCGTCAAATCCGGTGGCGAAAATGTGTCGTCGGTAAAGGTGGAGAGCGCCATCCTCGCCTGTGAAGGCATTGCCAACGTCGGCGTGATCGGTCTGCCGCACGACCATTGGGGCGAAGCGGTGACCGCGGTAGTGGCCGCCCAGCCCGGAGTCCGGCTCGATGCCGAGGCTGTCATAGACCACTGCCGGGAGATCCTGGGCGGCTTCGAGGTGCCCAAGCAGGTAGTGGTGCTCGAGGAGCTGCCGATGACGGCCACCGGCAAGGTCAAGAAGCACCTGCTGCGCGATCAGTACCGCGACCTCTACCGCGGGGCTTCCTGAACGGTCGACAGCGCCGGTAAGCGCCCCATGGTCAGGCGCTTGTATTGGCCTCTGATTGGGGTAAGGTTGCCAGCTTTTCAGCATGCGGGGAACGGTGGTGGCGCTGGACACTCGACGCGGGGTGATAAGTACGCTTCAGGATCGCGGTCTGGTGGCGCAGGCCACCAGCGGCGACGAGTTCGAGTCCCATTTGGCGGAGCAGCGCACGCTCTATTGTGGGTTTGACCCCACCGCCGACAGTCTGCACATCGGCAGCCTGGTTCCCCTGCTTGCTCTGCGACGTTTCCAGCTTGCCGGACACCGCCCCATCGCTCTGGTGGGCGGGGCCACCGGCCTTATCGGCGATCCCAGCCACAAGGCCGAGGAGCGCCAGTTGAACACCCCGGAAGTAGTGGCGGGCTGGGCGGAGCGGCTCAAGGCGCAGATCGGCAGGTTTATCGACTTCGACGCCGGCGCGGCCGGCGCGCAGCTGGTCAACAATCTCGACTGGTTCGGTGCCATGCCGGTGCTCGACTTTCTGCGCGACATCGGCAAGCATTTTTCGGTCAACGGGATGATCCACAAGGAGGCGGTACGCCAGCGCATCGAGCGCGAGGAGACCGGCATCTCGTTCACGGAGTTTTCCTATGCGCTGCTTCAATCCTTTGATTTCGCAGAGCTTTATCGTCGATATGGCTGCACCGTGCAGATCGGTGGGTCCGACCAGTGGGGCAATATCACCGGCGGCATAGACCTCGTCCGCCGCCTGCACCGCGCCCAGGCCTATGGGTTGACCCTGCCCCTGGTCACCAAGGCGGACGGTGCCAAGTTCGGCAAGACCGAATCCGGCGCCCTGTGGCTGGAGGCGAGCAAGACATCGCCCTATAGCTTCTACCAGTTCTGGCTGAATACCGCCGACGCCGACGTCTACCGCTTTTTGCGGTTATTTACTTTTCTGCCAGGCGCAGAAATCGACGGAATCGAGCGTGCCGACGCGCGTCGAGCGGGGCGCAAGGAGGCTCAGGAGGTGCT
>Ga0209024_1000147_pt1:45000-138041 | contig 138041 bp, 113 predicted proteins | sample AutmiccommunBRH5_FD_187380 | JGI IMG/M metagenome (GOLD analysis project Ga0209024, IMG submission 187380) | Deep subsurface microbial communities from Mt. Terri, Switzerland - Autotrophic microbial communities BRH/5 (SPAdes) (version 2) | ecosystem: Environmental > Aquatic > Deep...
GGTCAGAGCGCACCCCTGATAAGGGTGAGGTCGGTGGTTCAAATCCACCCAGACCCACCAGGTTTTCCGGGAAAACCTAGCGGATTATGGGGCTATAGCTCAGCTGGGAGAGCGCCTGCCTTGCACGCAGGAGGTCAGCGGTTCGATCCCGCTTAGCTCCACCAACCCGGCTTTACATGACAGCACAAGTAGCAGAAGTCACAACCAAGCGCTGAAGGTCAGCATTTGGTTCTGGCTTCTGAGTCAGACGCTCTTTAACAAATGAACTGTTGAAAGCTGTACACATGCATTAGACGAGTGTGTATCTCAAGCACATTTTGTCCGGCGAAACACTACTTGCCGTTGACGCGGCAAATAGTGAAACTCAGTCGTTTGTCTTATATGGTCAAGCGACTAAGCGCATACGGTGGATGCCTTGGCATCTGGAGGCGATGAAGGACGTAGGAGCCTGCGATAAGCTCGGGGGAGCTGGCAAACAAGCGTTATATCCCGAGATTTCCGAATGGGGAAACCCACCGCTTTTGCGGTATCCCGCACTGAATACATAGGTGCGGGAGGCGAACCCGGGGAACTGAAACATCTAAGTACCCGGAGGAAAAGAAATCAACCGAGATTCCCTTAGTAGCGGCGAGCGAAAGGGGATCAGCCTGCGAGTGATAGCTTTGGCGTTAGAGGAACCTTCTGGAAAGTAGGGCGATACAGGGTGATAGCCCCGTACTCGAAAACGCTGGAGTGGTACTAGGCTCGCGATAAGTAAGTCGGGACACGTGTTATCTTGACTGAAGATGGGGGGACCATCCTCCAAGGCTAAATACTCCCAGATGACCGATAGTGAACCAGTACCGTGAGGGAAAGGCGAAAAGAACCCCGGAGAGGGGAGTGAAATAGATCCTGAAACCGTATGCGTACAAGCAGTAGGAGCTCCTTCGGGAGTGACTGCGTACCTTTTGTATAATGGGTCAGCGACTTACTTTCAGTGGCGAGGTTAACCGTTTAGGGGAGCCGTAGGGAAACCGAGTCTTAATAGGGCGATTCAGTCGCTGGAAGTAGACCCGAAACCAGGCGATCTACCCATGGCCAGGTTGAAGGTGCGGTAACACGCACTGGAGGACCGAACCAGGATCTGTTGAAAAAGATTTGGATGAGCTGTGGGTCGGAGTGAAAGGCTAATCAAGCCTGGAGATAGCTGGTTCTCCTCGAAAGCTATTTAGGTAGCGCCTCGCGTCTCACCCTCGGGGGTAGAGCACTGTTTCGGCTAGGGGGCCATCCCGGCTTACCAAACCGATGCAAACTCCGAATACCGAGGAGTGCAATCGCGGGAGACAGACGGCGGGTGCTAACGTCCGTCGTCAAAAGGGAAACAACCCAGACCGCCAGCTAAGGTCCCGAATATCAGTTAAGTGGGAAACGATGTGGGAAGGCACAGACAGCTAGGAGGTTGGCTTAGAAGCAGCCATCCTTTAAAGAAAGCGTAATAGCTCACTAGTCGAGTCGGCCTGCGCGGAAGATGTAACGGGGCTCAAACTGATAACCGAAGCTGCGGACGCAAGCTTGCTTGCGTGGTAGAGGAGCGTTCCGTAAGCCGTCGAAGGTGGATCGTGAGGTCTGCTGGAGGTATCGGAAGTGCGAATGCTGACATGAGTAACGATAATGGGGGTGAAAAACCTCCACGCCGGAAGACCAAGGGTTCCTGTCCAACGTTAATCGGGGCAGGGTTAGTCGGCCCCTAAGGCGAGGCGGAAACGCGTAGTCGATGGGAAACAGGTTAATATTCCTGTACCCCTTGTTGCTGCGATGGAGAGACGGAGAAGGCTAGATCAGACGGGCGTTGGTTGTCCCGATCCAAGCGTGTAGGGAGTGCTCTTAGGCAAATCCGGGAGCACAATCCTGAGGCGTTACGGCGAGGCTCGACTTTGCTCGGGCCGAGTGATTGATGCCCTGCTTCCAGGAAAATCTTCTAAGCTTCAGGTAACAAGGGACCGTACTCGAAACCGACACAGGTGGTCAGGTAGAGAATACCAAGGCGCTTGAGAGAACTCGGGTGAAGGAACTAGGCAAAATAGCACCGTAACTTCGGGAGAAGGTGCGCTCTTGACGGTGATAAAACTCGCTTTTTGAGCTGTCGGGAGCCGAAGTGACCAGGCCGCTGCGACTGTTTATTAAAAACACAGCACTCTGCAAACTCGTAAGAGGACGTATAGGGTGTGACGCCTGCCCGGTGCCGGAAGGTTAATTGATGGGGTTAGCCCTCGGGCGAAGCTCTTGATCGAAGCCCCGGTAAACGGCGGCCGTAACTATAACGGTCCTAAGGTAGCGAAATTCCTTGTCGGGTAAGTTCCGACCTGCACGAATGGCGTAACGATGGCGGCGCTGTCTCCACCCGAGACTCAGTGAAATTGAAATCGCTGTTAAGATGCAGTGTACCCGCGGCTAGACGGAAAGACCCCGTGAACCTTTACTACAGCTTGGCACTGAACTTTGAATCTATTTGTGTAGGATAGGTGGGAGGCTTTGAAACGGTGACGCTAGTTATCGTGGAGCCAACCTTGAAATACCACCCTGATATATTTGAGGTTCTAACTCAGGCCCGTTATCCGGGTCGAGGACAGTGTCTGGTGGGTAGTTTGACTGGGGCGGTCTCCTCCCAAAGCGTAACGGAGGAGCACGAAGGTACCCTCGGCATGGTCGGAAATCATGCTCTGAGTGCAAAGGCATAAGGGTGCTTGACTGCGAGACTCACAAGTCGAGCAGGTACGAAAGTAGGTCTTAGTGATCCGGTGGTTCTGTATGGAAGGGCCATCGCTCAACGGATAAAAGGTACTCCGGGGATAACAGGCTGATACCGCCCAAGAGTTCACATCGACGGCGGTGTTTGGCACCTCGATGTCGGCTCATCACATCCTGGGGCTGAAGCAGGTCCCAAGGGTATGGCTGTTCGCCATTTAAAGTGGTACGCGAGCTGGGTTTAGAACGTCGTGAGACAGTTTGGTCCCTATCTGCCGTGGGCGTTGGAAATTTGAGGAGAGCTGCTCCTAGTACGAGAGGACCGGAGTGGACGAACCTCTGGTGTTCGGGTTGTCACGCCAGTGGCATTGCCCGGTAGCTACGTTCGGACAGGATAACCGCTGAAAGCATCTAAGCGGGAAGCCCCCTCCAAGATCAGATTTCCCTGGACCCTTGAGGTCCCTGAAGGGCCGTCTTAGACCAAGACGTTGATAGGCCGGGTGTGTAAGCGCTGTGAGGCGTTGAGCTAACCGGTACTAATTGCCCGTGAGGCTTGACCATATAATAGAAACGATTGAGTGACGGACAGATGTGTAGATCCACGCATTGTCAATGTAGGTGTCTCTTTCAACAGATTCATTTGAGCGAGTGGCGCAGATAAAATTGTGCCGCGCCACTCCACCAGTTTGTCTGGCGATCTTAGAGACGTGGAACCACCTGATCCCATCCCGAACTCAGAAGTGAAACGCGTCATCGCCGATGGTAGTGTGGGGTCTCCCCATGTGAGAGTAGGTCATCGCCAGGCATTTAACGGAAGACGCCCCGAACAGGCTGCTGCTCGGGGCGTTTTTTATGTGAGCGATCAGCAAACATGACGGTAGCCGCTATATTTGCTCTCTGAGCATGGCGACGCTATCTTCGTGAACACCAGATCAGTGATAACTCACTCGGGCCTAGTGGCTTCGCTCTGCTTTTGGCTGCGACCAGAAAGGGGATTACCGCCGGTCCTGGGGGTGCCCTGACGACGCCGGAGCGAGAGGATCTGGCCCGGCTCCGGCGAGATGTCAAGCGGCGGGCTGACCGGCCTGCCGCAGGGCCGTCAATCCTCTCCGCCGAATATCCGCTGGATGCTGGAGAAGTCCAGCCCGGTGTTGTCTTCGCCGCCCAGCTCGCCGTAGAGCTGGTATAGGCTCTGGGCGAGCGCGCCCATGGGGGTGCTGGAGTGGCTGGCGAGCGCCGTGGCCATGGCCAGGCCGAGATCCTTCTGCATCAGGCGCACCATGAAGCCACCCTGGTAGCCGCGGCTGGCGGGGACATTGTCCATGATCCCGGGCCAGGGGTTGTACTTCTCCAGCGACCAGTTGCAGCCGGAGCTCTTGAGCATGATCTCGGAGAGGGTCTTGGGATCCAAGCCATTGTCGACGCCCAGTTGCAGGGCCTCGGCGGTGCCGACCATGTGCACCGCGAGCAGCATGTTGTTGCAGATCTTGGCGATCTGTCCGGCACCGCTGGCGCCGGCGTGAAAAATGTTGGCGCCCATGTGGGCGAGCAGCGGCCGGGCGCGTGCCACGGCGTCGGCCTCGCCGCCGCAGATGAACGACAGCGTGGCGGCCTGGGCGCCGGCGACACCGCCGGACACCGGGGCATCCACCACGGGGATGCCGCGCTCGGTGCCGGCCGCGGCGACCCGTCGCGAACTGGCTGCGGCGATGGTCGAGCAGTCTATCACCAGGGTCCCTGGGGCGAGCTGTTCGAACAACCCGGCCTGATCCAGAAACAGGGCTTCCACCAGCTCGCCGTTGGGCAGCATGGAGATCACCACGTCCGCGCCGGCCACCGCGGCGGCCTCGCTCTCGGCGGCGCTGCAGCCGGCGTCCACGGCAGTAGCCACCGACGCCGGCACCGGATCGAACGCACGCACCGCATAGCCGGCCTTCACCAGATTGGCGGCCATGGGACCGCCCATGTTGCCGAGGCCGAAAAACGCCACTGTTTGGGCCATGGTTGTGTTCTCCCTCAGAGGTCCGCCAGCGGATGGGGCGCGTCGCCCCAGGGCGGAGTCAGATATTGTTGGCGGATGTCCGGCGTCAGTTCCGCCAGGGTGGCCGGCGCGAACCGCGGGCTATTGTCCTTGTCGATGATCTGCGCCCGCACGCCCTCGCGGAAGTTGCCGTACTTGGCGCAATTGAGCGCCGCGACCAATTCCAGGCGCAGGGCGTCGGCGAGCGCGAGCCCGCGGCCGCGCCGATTGAGCTCGTGGGCGAGGAAGATCGATACCGGGCAGCCGCGGCTGTGGGTCGCCACCGCGCGCTGTGCCCAGGGATCGCCGCCGGCGTAGGCGGTGATCGCCGCCGAGGCTGCATCGAGGGTCGCGCAGGCCGAGACCGCTGCCACCCACGCGGCGTGGGGCTCCAGTTGTGCTGGCGGCAGCAGCTCCCGGCGCCGCCGCTCGCGATCTTGCAGTACTTGGTCGATCTGCGCGCGGCGCGCGTCGCGGTCCTCCGCCCAGGCCAGCGCGGCGAGTTCGTCGAGCACCGCGGTCTTGTCCTGGTGGGCGAGGAAGACATCGGCCAGCCCCACGAACAGTGCATCCGTCGCATTGATCTGGGCGCCGGTGAGGCCCAGGAAGAGGCCGCTGTTGTCGCGGGTGCGGTTGAGAAACCAGGTGCCGCCGACATCGGGAAACAGGCCGATGGAGATCTCCGGCATCGCCAGTTTGCTGCGCTCGGTGACCACGCGGAAGTCGCCGCCCTGGTAGACGCCCATGCCGCCGCCCATCACGAAACCGTTGCCCCAGGTGATGACGGGCATGCGCGCGTTGTGCAGGCGGTGGTCGAGGCGGTATTCGCGGGAGAAGAAATCCCGCGCATAGGGGTTTTCGTCCTCGCCGTGCTCGACCATGGATTCGTAGAGCCTGCGGATGTCGCCACCGGCGGAAAAGGCGCGGTCGCCGACGCTGTCGATCAGCAGCGCGGCGATACCGGGATCGGCCTCCCAGCGGTCGAGTTGGGCACCGAGCCGGTCGACCATCTCCAGGCTGAGGGCGTTGAGTGCCTTTTCCGCATTCAGGGTAGCGATGGCGATGCGGTGACCGTCGCCACAGCTGAGCTCGCTGAACAGGACCGCTTGTTGTTCCGACACCGGCGCCTCCCTCAGGCGTTCTTCCACGCAGGTTTGCGCTTCTCGACGAAGGCCGCGACGCCTTCCTTCTGGTCCGCCAGGCCCCAGAGATCCATGAAACCGTCGCGCTCGAACTGGAAGCCGCTCTCCAGTGGGCGCTGGCGCGCCGACATGATCAGCTGCTTGCACACGCGCACCGAGGGCGGGCTCTGGCCCGCCACCTTGGCGGCCAGTTCCAGCGCCTTGTCGAGCGCCTGGCCGGTGGCCACCACCTCCTGCACCAGGCCGATCTCCAGCGCCTGTTGCGCCTTGACCCGTTCGCCGAGCAGGATCATGCGTTTCGCCCAGCCCTCGCCGACCAGCCAGGGCAGGTGCTGGGTGCCGAGCCCGCCGGGCAGCAACCCCACGGTGCACTCCGGCAGCGCCATCTGTGCCTGCTCCTCGGCGACGCGGATGTCGCAGGCGAGCGCACACTCCAGACCGCCGCCCATGGCAAAGCCGGTGATCGCGGCGATGGCGACCCCGCGGTAGTTGGCCAGCGCCTCGAAGGCGACCCCGAACGCCTTGATGAATGCATAGGCGGCACCCGTGTCGTCGTGGTGGAAACGGGTCAGATCGGCGCCGGCGCTGAAGAATTTCTCGCTGTCACTGGTCAGCACCAGGGCGTAGTTTTCGGGGTCTGCCTCCAGCTCGGCGATGGTTTGTTGCAGCAGTTGCAGGCTCTCCGGCGTCCAGGTGTTCGCCGGTGGGTTGTTCATGGTGAGGATCGCGGTGTGGCCCCGCTTTTCCACCTTCAAGAGGTCGCTCATCGAATGATCTCCGTTGCCCCGGTTTCAAGAATGCGGCGCGCCACGATGACGCGCATGATTTCGTTGGTGCCTTCGAGAATCTGATGGACCCGCGCGTCGCGCAGCAACCGCTCCAGCGGGTATTCGCGCAGGTAGCCGTAGCCGCCGTGCAGTTGCAGGGCCTCGTTGCAGACGCGAAAGCCGATGTCGGTGGCAAAGCGCTTGGCCATGGCGCAGTAGACGGCCTTGTCAGCGTCGTCGCGGTCGAGCTTGCTGGCGGCGAGACGCACCAGCTGCCGCGCGGCTACGAGTTCCGTGGCCATGTCGGCGAGCTTGAATTGCAGCGCCTGGAAGTTGGCGATCGGCTGGCCGAACTGGCGGCGCTCCCGGACATAGACCTGGCTGTGGTCGAGCGCGGCCTGGGCGGCGCCCAGCGAACAGGCGGCGATGTTGATGCGCCCGCCGTCGAGCCCGCGCATGGCGATCTTGAAGCCCTCGCCCTCGGCGCCGAGCCGGTAGGCTTCGGGCACCTGCACGCCATCGAAGGCGATGGCGCGGGTGGGCTGGCTGTTCCAGCCCAGCTTGATCTCGTTCTTGCCGTAGCTGATGCCGGGCGCGTCGGCCGGCACCGCGAACGCCGAGATGCCGCGGGCGCCGGCATCGGCCGCGCCGGTGCGCGCCATCAACACCAGCACCTCGGTGCTGCCGGCGCCGCTGATGAAGGCCTTGCCACCGCTGATGCGGTAGTGATCGCCATCGCGCTCGGCGCGGGTGGAGAGCGAGGCGGCATCGCTGCCTGCGTTGGGCTCGGTGAGGCAATAGGACGCCAGCTTTTCACCACGGATCAGGGCGCCGCAAAAATCCGCCCGCACTGCATCGCCGCCCCAGGTGCAGGCCATCCAGGTGGCCATGTTGTGGATCGAGATGAAGGCCGCGGTGGAGGTGCAGCCGGTCGCCAGTTCCTCCAGGATCAGTGCCGCATCGAGCCGTGACAGGCCCAGCCCGCCCAGTTCCTCGGGGCAGTAGAGGCCACAGAAACCCAGCTCGCCGGCTGCGGCGATGGTCTCCCGGGGGAAGTGCTTGTCTTCGTCCCAGCGCGCGGCCTGGGGTGCCATCTCGCCGGCGGCAAAGGCGCGGGCGGCATCCTGAAAGGCGCGCTGTTCTTCGCTCAGCTCGAAGTCCATGGGGCGCCGGCCGCTCAGCGCAGGTTGATCGACATGTTGGGACCGCTGGGGATGTCGCCCTCGAACCAGCGCGAGATCACCGTCTTGGTCTCGGTATAGAAGCGCACCGCCTGCTTGCCGTAGGCGTGCAGATCGCCGTGGAAGGAACCGCGCCAACCGGTGAAGGAGAAGAACGGCAGCGGCACCGGGATGGGCACATTGATGCCCACCTGGCCGACCTGGATCTCGTGCTGGAACTTGCGCGCCGCAGCCCCGGAGGCGGTGAACAGCGAGGTGCCGTTGCCGCGGAAGTCGCGGTTGATGAGGGTGATGGCCTCTTCCAGGCTGTCGGCCTTGAGAATGCACAGCACCGGGCCGAACACTTCCTCGCAGTAAAAGGGCATTTCCGGCTCGAGGTCGGTGAAAATCGTGGGGCCCAGCCAGTTGCCGTCCGGATAGCCCTCGACCTGGCAATCGGAGCCGTCGAGCAGGCAGGTGGCGCCGTCCGCCTTCGCCTGGGCGATCATCTCCCGCACCCGGTCGCGGGCCACCGGTGTGGTCAGCGGGCCGTAGGCGGCGCCGGCGTCGGACCAGACGCCGGGGCGGATGTTGCGGGTCGCCTCGACGATTTCGGGAATCCACTCCTGGGCGGCGCCCACCAGGATCACATTGGGAATCGCCATGCAGCGCTGGCCGGCGGCACCGAACGCGGAGCCGACGAGGTTGTTGACCACCTGGCCGCGGTTGGCGTCCGGCATCACCACCATGTGGTTGTTGGCGCCGGTCATGCACTGCATGCGTTTGAGGTGTTCGGTGCCCTTGCGGTAGATGTGCTTGCCCACCGCCACCGAGCCCACGAAGGAGCCGGCGCGGATGTCGGGGTGTTCGAGCAGATAGTCGACCTGGGCGGCGCCGCCGTGTACCACCTGGAGCACGCCGGCCGGCGCGCCCGCCTCGATGAACAGTTCGGCGAGGCGCGTCGGGGTCAGGGGATCGCGCTCGGAGGGCTTGAGTACGAAGGTGTTGCCGCAGGCGATGGCGAGCGGGAACATCCACAGCGGGATCATCGCCGGGAAATTGAATGGGGTGATGCCCAGGCATACGCCCAACGGTTGATGCCAGGAGCATGTGTCGATGCCCGAGGCGACGTTCTCGACCGTCTCGCCCATCAACAGGCCGGCGATGTTGGCGGCGTGTTCGACAACCTCGATGCCGCGCCAGACGTCGCCCTTGGCGTCCTCGAAGGTCTTGCCCAGTTCCCGGCTGATGATCTCCGCCAGCTCGTCGTGATGCTGCTTGAGCAGGTGCTGATAGTTCAGCATCAACCGGGCGCGTTGCGGCACCGGCACTTCCTTCCAGGTCTGGAACGCGGCTTGGGCCGAAGCCACTGCGCGCGCCAGCTCGGCTTCGGTGGCCTGGGGCACCTCGCTCAGCACTTCCTGGGTCGCGGGATCTATCACCGGTGTGCACCTGTCGCTTTCGCTCCGCACCCATTGACCGTCGATGAGCAGGGGCACGCGTCTGGGAAAAGCCATGATTACACCTCGATGGGAGTGGGGATGCGGAGCAGCCGCGGTGCTCCAGGTCGCCCGGACAGCACCCTGGGCGGGGTGTCGCGAGCCAACCCGTCAACGTATCAATTGTACAGAATGACGGGTCGCGCTCAACCGCGCGGGACTTCTCCGCCGCGGGTCCGCCGCGGGTCCGCCACGGGTCCGCCACGGGTCCGCCACGGGTCCGCCACGGGTCCGCCACGGGCCTCTACACCGAGCGGATGTGGATAGACGATCGACTGCGAGCGCTGGTCGCCCCAACTCCAGCAGCAGCGTCAACGCCGAACTCGACCACGGCAATCGCGCGGTCATCGAACTGCTCGCCAGCCGGACCGAAGATCTGGGCTTTCGGGTCGAGATCCGGCCGCTGCCCGGGGTCGATCTCGGGGTCCTGCGCGAGATGCCGGAAGCCCTGGGCGCGCGCAGCTGCCTCGGCGGCCTGAGGCCGTTCCCGCGGGCGCAGGGGGCGGCGCAGCCGCTGCTATAATCGCCGCCTCTGCGAGCCACGGCCGTTCCCGTGACCGATTATGTGAAATTCTTCCGCGATACCGCTCCCTACGCCAACATGCACCGAGGGCGCACCTTTGTCGTCGTATTGCGCGGCGAGGCCGTGTTGCACGCCAATTTCCCGCAGCTGATCGGCGATATCGCCCTGCTCGCCGCGCAGGGCATCCGGGTGGTGCTGGTGCATGGCGCCCGCCCTCAGGTTGATCGCCAACTCGAGCTGCGCAATCTGCACTGCTGTTTCGAGGATCAGGTGCGAATCACCGACGCCGAGGTGATGGCCTGTGTGCAGGAGGCGGTGGGCAGCATCCGCATCCAGCTCGAGGCGGCGCTGTCGATGGGCGTGGTGAACTCGCCCATGCAGGGGGCCCGCGTGCGGGTGGTGGGCGGCAATTTCGTCACCGCCAAGCCGCTGGGGGTGCGCGACGGGGTTGATTTTCACCACAGCGGCGAAGTGCGGCGCGTGGATCGGGTGGGCATCCGCAATCATCTCGATGATGGCGCCATCGTGCTGCTGTCTCCGGTGGGCTATTCGCCGACCGGGGAGGTGTTCAACCTCACCTGTGAAGACGTTGCGGCGCAGGCGGCGATCAGCCTGCAGGCCGATAAATTGATCGTCATCGGCCCAGACGACGGTGTCCGCGACGCCGAGGGCCGTTTGCAGAAGGCCATCTCGTTGCGCGACGTGCAGGGCTGGCTCGACCGGCTGGGCGACAATCCGCTCCTGGCGGCTTCCCTGCGCGCCGCCTATCAAGCCTGTCTCAACGGGGTGCAGCGCAGCCATCTGATCAGCTTCGCCGAGGACGGCGCGCTGCTCACCGAGCTCTTCACGCGCGATGGCGCGGGTACCCTGGTGCTCAAGGATGGCGCCGAGGTGATTCGTCAGGCGACCATCGACGATATCGGCGGCATCCTCGAGCTGATTCAGCCGCTGGAAGAGCAGGGGGTGCTGGTCAAGCGCTCGCGGGAGTTGCTGGAGACCGAAATCTCCCGTTTCTGCGTGGTCGTACACCCGGAGGGGCCCATCGTCAGTTGCGCGGCCCTGTATCCCTTTGCCGACCAGCGGGCCGCCGAGCTGGCCTGTGTCGCCACTCATCCCGATTTTGTCGACCAGGGGCTGGGCAGCCGTTTACTCGCCCACCTGGAGGCCAGGGCGCGCTCGGAGTACCGGCTCGAGCGCCTGTTCGTGCTTACCACCCAGGCCGAGCACTGGTTTCGGGAGAAGGGCTTCGAGCCGATCGGCATCGAGGATCTGCCCGCCGAAAAGGCCGAACTGTACAACTATCAGCGGCGCTCGAAGATCTTTCAGAAAACGCTGTAAAGGGGGCGGCGGAGACCGCCCCGCGCCCGGCCCGGATCAGGCCTTCTTGTCGAAGTAGCGGATCGAGGGTTCCGCGGATACCCAGTTGCCGAGTTGGCCGATCACCCCCGTTTCGGTGCGCCAGGCGAAGTATTTCTCGTAGGCTTCGCGTGACTCCCATTGCTCGATGGCGACGATATTGGTGGGATCGTCCTGATTCTGGTGCGCGTAGACTTCGATGCAACCCGGATAGCTGCGGGTCTCCGGCAGCAGGGCCGCCAGCCCCTGAAGGGTCTCGTCGACGCATTCCGGTTTGACTTTCAGTTCCAGCAGTACGGTGCAGGCCATGATGATTCTCCGGCTCGTTATGGTTGGTTGGTGAAAAATTTCCGCCCCTGCGGGCTGGGAATACTAACAGGTTGTCACAAAATCTCGCGCGGTCGGCCGCGGCCTCAGCCGATTTGCGCCACGCCCCAGTAGTTGTAGCCCAGCAGCCGCGGCGTGGAAGGGAGGTACATGCTGTCCAGTTGTGCAACCGCAAAACCGCCCTCCTCGATCAGTGCGGGAATCGGGCGGTTGAGATTGCAGCCACCGGCGAGCTTCTTCCACAGCGGATTGACGCGCTCCTGCCAGCGGCGCACTCCGGCGTCCGGGGCGCGACCGTGCTCGGAGAAGATCAGCCGGCCCCCCGGCTTCAACACCCGGCGCATCTGCCGCAGTGCCCCGTGCCAGTCGGGAATGGTGCACAGCGTATAGGTTAGCAGCACGGTGTCGACGCTGTTGTCCTCCAGGGGGATCTCTTCCCCGGGCAGGTCGATCAGCCGGACCTCCACTGGGGACTGGGTCAGGTTCTTGCGCGCCTTGTCGCGCATCGCCGCCGAGGGCTCCAGGCCCCAGACGAACTCCACCCTGGCGGGATCGTAATAGGGCAGGTTGAGCGCCGAACCCATGCCCACCTCCAGCACCCGGCCCTCACACAGGGGGACCACCTTGCGGCGCTGGTAGAGGATGGGCTTGGTGGCGCAGGCGAAGTTGATGAAGGGTGCCAGGCAAAATCTCTCATAGCAGCTCAAGGGGCGATACTCCGGGCGATGCCATTGCCCGTTCCCCAGCGGTTTCCGGGTTGGCGTTAGGCTGATACATCAGAGATTATCCCAAGGGTGATCGGTTGGCGAGGGGTCGGCGGCCGCGAACCGTTGCCGGTGGAGCGAAGGTTGGATCCCTCTATTGGGTACACTGGAGCCTTCGCGAGCCGGTGCCAAGGCCGGGCGGGCCGGTGACCCGGCGAGGACACATGACAAGAGGTGCTCGAGCATGAATCCACCCCTGACCGGCATCCGCGTCTTGGAGCTGAACCGAGTCGCCCCCGGCGCCTTCTGCACCATGATGCTCGGCGACATGGGCGCTGAAGTGATCCGCATCGAGACCCCCAGGCGGGCCGCTGCCGGCAAGGACATGGACGCTACCCGCGACGATCTCTGGGAGCGCTCCGAGTTTGCCAACCGCAACAAGCGCAGCATGACGCTGAATCTCAAGGCGCCGGAGGCACAGCAAATATTGCACCGCCTGACCGAGGATGCCGACGTGGTGGTGGAGGGATTCCGCCCCGGGGTGGCGGCGCGGCTGGGCGCCGACTATGCGACCTTGAGCGCGCTCAATCCGCGACTGGTGTACTGCTCCTTGTCGGGCTTCGGTCAGGATGGGCCCTATCGCGACCGCGCCGGACACGATCTCAACTATCTGGCCATCGCCGGCGTGCTCGGACAACTGGGCGCGCCGGACACGGCGCCGCCGATTCCGCTCAATCTGGTGGCCGATTACGCGGGTGCCTCCCTGCACGGGGTGATCGGCATCCTGCTGGCACTGCTCGCCCGCCAGACCACGGGCCGCGGTCAGCAGGTCGATATTGCCTATCTGGACACCGCCTTCGCGCTGCTCACCGCGGTACCCGGCATCCGCAACTATCTGGTCGGGGGCGCCGAACCCAGGCGTGGCGAGAACGTGTTCGCCGGCGAGCACCCCTATTACGCGCTGTACCGCACCCGGGACGACCGCTGGCTGTCGGTGGGCTGCATGGAGCCCTGGCTGTGGGACAACTTCTGCAGGGCCGTGGGGCGGCCGGAGCTGAGCGCCCAGGGCATGCACGGCTCGGACTTCCACAGGCCGCCGAGTGCCGCCCAGCGCGCCGCCAAGGCCGAGCTCGATGTCCTGATCCGCACCCGCACCCTGGCCGAATGGGAGCAGCTCCTGGCCGACGCCGATGTCTGTATCGGCCGGGTGAACGGCTTTGCCGAGGCGGTCGCCGATCCCCAGTTGCGGCACCGCCAGATGCTGCTGCCGCTCGGCGATCCGGAACAGCCGCAGGCGCTGCAACCGGGCATGGCCATCAAGCTCGGCGCCACCCCGGGGTCGATCCGCAGCCTGCCGGCGCGCACCGGCCAACACACGGCGGCGATCCTGGCCGAGCTCGGTTACAGCGACGCCGAGATTGAAAAGCTGGGTCGGCTGCAAGCCATCTGAGGGATGCCCGCGGCGTTGCGCAATACCGGCCGCGGTCCACTCTGGTATGCTCCGGGCCCGGTTTTTGCCCGTTTGCGCAGGGGTTGACCATGCCCACTTACCGCTCCCATACCACGACCCGTGGTCGCAATATGGCGGGTGCGCGCTCGCTGTGGCGGGCGACCGGGATGAAAGACGGGGACTTCGACAAACCCATTATCGCGGTCGCCAACTCCTTTACCCAGTTCGTGCCCGGCCATGTCCACCTTAAAGACCTGGGCCAGCTGGTAATCAGTGAGATCGAAAAAGCCGGCGGCGTCGGCAAGGAATTCAACACCATCGCCGTGGACGACGGCATCGCCATGGGCCACGACGGCATGCTCTATTCGCTGCCGTCGCGGGACATCATCGCCGACTCGGTGGAGTACATGGTCAATGCCCACTGTGCCGATGCCCTGGTGTGCATCTCCAACTGCGACAAGATCACTCCCGGCATGCTGATGGCCGCGCTGCGGCTCAATATCCCCACGGTGTTTGTCTCCGGCGGCCCCATGGAGGCCGGCAAGACCCGCCTCGCCGAGCACAAGCTGGATCTGGTCGATGCCATGGTGATCGCCGTGGACGACAGCGCCAGTGACGAGCAGGTCGATGAGTACGAGCGCTCCGCCTGTCCCACCTGCGGTTCCTGCTCGGGCATGTTCACCGCCAATTCGATGAACTGCCTGACCGAGGCGCTGGGCCTGTCGCTGCCCGGCAACGGCTCGATGCTGGCCACCCACGCCGACCGCGAGCGGCTGTTTCGCGACGCCGGCCGCCTGGTGGTCGAGCTCGCCCGCCGCCACTACGAGGAGGACGACTACCGGGTGGTGCCGCGCTCCATCGCCAGTTTCGAAGCGTTCGAGAATGCCATGACCCTGGATATCGCCATGGGTGGCTCCACCAACACCATCCTCCATCTGCTCGCCGCGGCCCAGGAGGCCGAAGTCGAGTTCACCATGGCCGATATCGACCGCCTGTCGCGCAAGGTGCCCAACCTGTGCAAGGTGGCGCCCAGCACGCCCCAGTACCACATGGAGGATGTGCATCGTGCCGGCGGGGTGATGGGCATCCTCGGCGAACTGGACCGGGGCGGGCTGCTGCACACGGATGTCGGCACGGTCCACGCGCCCACCCTGAAGCAGGCCCTGAACATCTGGGATCTGGCGCGCGAGCCCGCCACCGAGGTTCGCGAGTTCTACCGCGCCGGTCCCGCGGGCGTGCCGTCTCAGGTCGCCTTCAGCCAGAACACCCGCTGGCCCAGCCTGGATGTCGATCGCCAGGGCGGCTGCATCCGCGCCTTGGAGCATGCCTACAGCCACGAAGGGGGGCTGGCGGTGCTCTACGGCAATCTCGCGGCCGACGGCTGCGTGGTGAAGACCGCGGGCGTCGATGAGTCCATCCTGGTGTTCGAGGGTCCGGCACAGGTGGTCGAGAGCCAGGAGGAGGCGGTCGACGACATCCTCCACGACCGCGTCGAGGCGGGCGCCGTGGTGGTGGTGCGCTACGAGGGTCCGCGCGGCGGGCCGGGCATGCAGGAGATGCTCTACCCGACCAGTTACCTGAAGTCGAAGGGGCTGGGCAAGGTCTGTGCCCTGATCACCGACGGCCGTTTCTCGGGCGGCACCTCGGGCCTGTCGATCGGCCATGTGTCCCCCGAGGCGGCCGCCGGTGGCACCATCGGCCTGGTCGAGAACGGCGATCGCATCCGCATCGATATCCCCGCGCGGACCATCGAGCTGCTGGTTGGAGATGCCGAACTGGCTGAACGCCGCGAGCGTCGCGAGCGGATCGGCTGGCAGCCGGCCCATCAGCGTCCGCGGCGGGTGTCGGCTGCCCTGCGCGCCTACGCCAAGCTGGCCACCAGCGCCGACCGCGGCGCGGTGCGCGACCTGACGCAACTGTAGGTGGCCAGTGGGCCACGCGGCTAATTAGGTAACACTCAGAGCCACTGTGCTGGTGCGAATCAAGGCGCGTTTCGCAGGGAATGGTTGTTCCCTTGCCAACCCACTAGGGACGGCGTTGCAGGGTGACGAACGCGTAGGCCGGATGCCCGGCCTGCGCTGGGTGTTCCTCGCGGGCGCATTCCTCCCAGCAGCGGTGGTCGAGATCCGGAAAGAAGGTATCGCCCGTCACCTCCAGGTCCAGCCGGGTCAGATAGATCCGGGTCGCGCGCGCCAGGCACTGCGCGTAGATTTGGGCGCCGCCGATCACGAATACCAGCTCGTCCCGCGCGGCCGCCGCGGCGATGGCCGCCTCCAGGGTCGGCGCCACCACCGCACCCGGGGCGTTGAAGCCGGGATTTCTGCTCACCACGATATTGTCCCGCCCCGGCAGCGGCCGGCCGATGGACTCGAAGGTGCGGCGGCCCATGACGATGGGGTGCCCCAGGGTCAGCGCCTTGAAGCGGCGCAGGTCGGCGGGCAGGTGCCAGGGCAGGGCGTTGCCGGCGCCGATCACGCCATTGGCGGCGACGGCGGCGATGAGCGCGATCTCGGTCATCACCGCCTCAGACCGCGATGGGTGCCGGGATGCCCGGGTGGGGGTCATAGCCTTCGAGACGGAAATCCGGGTAGCGGAAGGCGAACAGATCATCGACCTGCGGATCGAGATGCAGGGTCGGCAGCGGCCGGGGCGCCCGGCTCAGCTGCAGATCCGCCTGCGCCAGGTGATTCAGATACAGGTGGGCGTCGCCCAGGGTGTGGACGAACTCGCCCGGCGCCAGCCCGGTCACCTGAGCCACCATCAGGGTGAGCAACGCATAGCTGGCGATGTTGAAGGGCACCCCCAGAAAGACATCGGCGCTGCGCTGGTAGAGCTGGCAGGACAGCCGCCCCTGCGCCACATAGAACTGGAACAGGGTATGACAGGGCGCCAGCGCCATGCGTCCGGCGGCAGCATTGTCCCGGGGGGAGCGACTTTCGTCCGGCAGGTCGGCCGGGTTCCAGGCCGACACCAGCAGGCGGCGCGAATCCGGGCGCGCGCGCAGTTGCGCGATCAGTTCGGCGAGCTGATCGATTTGACCGCCGCGGCCGTCCGGCCAGGAGCGCCACTGGGCCCCGTAGACGGGGCCGAGATCGCCGTCGGCGGTTGCCCACTCGTCCCAGATGCTGACGCTGTTGCGTTTTAAGTAGCCGATGTTGGTATCGCCGGCCAGAAACCACAGCAGCTCGTGGATGATCGACTTCAGGTGCACCTTCTTGGTGGTGACCAGCGGAAAGCCGGCGCTGAGGTCGAAGCGCATCTGGTGGCCGAACACCGACAGGGTGCCGGTGCCGGTGCGGTCACCTTTGTGGACCCCCTGGGTGCGCACGTGGCGCATCAGATCGAGGTATTGCTCCATGGCTTTCCCGGCAGTCAGCGGGCGGCGTTCGCGCGCCGGTCACGGTAGAAGGCCCAGACCATGAGCGCAACCCCAGCCGCGAACATGGGCAGGCTGAGTAGCTGGCCGCGGGTCAGCCAGCCGAACAGGTCGAAGCCGATGTGGCGGTCGGGTTCGCGCACGAACTCCACCAGGAACCGAAACAGCGCATAGAGGATGAGAAACAACCCGCCCACGGCGCCGGCCGGACGCGGTCGGCGCGAATACCAAAAGAGGACGGCGAACAGCACCCCGCCCTCCAGCGTTGCCTGGTAGAGCTGGGAGGGGTGCCGGGCGAGCCCTTCCGGGTCGCGGGGAAAGACCATTGCCCAGGGTACGTCCGACGGCCGGCCCCAGAGCTCCTGGCCGATGAAATTGCCGATCCGGCCCAGCCCGAGCCCGATGGGCACCAGGGGGACGGCGAAATCGGCGACCGCCAGGAAGGGCCGGCCGATCCTGCGCGCGTACCGCCACAGGGCGACCAACACCCCGAGCAGGCCGCCGTGGAAGGCCATGCCCCCTTCCCAGATGCGGAAAATCCACAGGGGGTCGGCGAGCCAGGTATCCAGGTTGTAGAACAGCCCCGAGCCCAGGCGGCCGCCGATCACCACGCCCAGCGCGCAGTACACCACCAGATCCTCGACCTGATCACGGGCCACGGGCGCCCAGGGTTGGCGGGTACGCCGCACCGCGAGCAGCCAGGCGGTGGCGAAGCCCAGCAGATACATGAGCCCGTACCAGTGGATCTGCAGCGGCCCCAGCTCCAGGGCCACGGGGTCGATAGTGGGATAGCGCAGCATGGCGGTCAGTTGCCGGAGTTCATCGGTCGCGCAGGCTGATCACCGGCCAGCCGCGTTCCCGGGCGATCGCCCGCAGGGCTTGGTCCGGATCCACCGCCACCGGATGGGCCACCGCTTCCAGCAGCGGCAGGTCGTTGATCGAGTCGCTGTAGAAGTGGCTATTGTCCAGGGTCAGCCCCTGGTCGGTGAGCCACAGGCGCACGCGGCTGAGCTTGCCCGGGCCGAAGCTGGGTTCGCCGATGACCCGGCCGGTGTAGCGTCCGCCGACCATCTCCGGCTCGGTGGCGATGATGTCCGGGATGCCCAGGCGCAGGCAGATGGGCTCCACCACGAAGCGGTTGGTCGCGGTGACGATCACCGGCCGGTGACCGCGCTCGCGGTGGCTGAGTACCAGGCGTTCCGCGCCGGGCAGCCACAGGGGCGCGATCACCTCGGCCATGAAGCGTTCGCGCAATGCCTCCAGCTCGGCCGGCTCGGCGGCGGCCAGGGGCGCCAGCGCAAAGCGCAGATAGGCATGGATATCCAGCTGGCCGCGCCGGTAATCTGCGTAGAAGCGCTCGTTGGCGGCCCGATACACTTCGGGGTCCACCTTGCCGACACCTACCAGGAACTCGCCCCAGGAATAGTCGCTGTCACCGGCGATCAGGGTGTTGTCGAGGTCGAACAGGGCGAGCTGCATGGGATCCTGGGTCCGCGCGGATCGCGCTTGGCGGTGCGGGCGGGCAGCTTAGACGGATTCCCGGCGCGGCTCAATTGCACTGCTCCGCATTGGCGCGCCAGACGCCTCCGACCTGCTACATTGGGCGCGGTCCGTACAGGGATGTCTGCCCATGAAATGCTGGTCTTCTCCCCCGCTGGTGCGGCTGCTATTGGTGCTGGTCGCGGGTGTCGCACCGGCCCTTTCCGCCGCCCCTGTGCCCGAGCCCCTGCAGCCCTGGGCCGGGTGGGTCCTGCGCGATCATCCCCAGCACAGCTGCTACCGGCTGGCCGGCGAATTGCAGCGACGCCAATGCCTGTGGCCGGAGCCGTTACACATCGAGTTGACCGCCGGCGGCGCACGCTTTCGGCAGAGGTGGCGCAGCCAGGCCGATGCGCAATGGCTGCCGTTGCCCGGCGAGCGCGACCAATGGCCGCGCGGGGTGACCCTCGACGGCCGGCCCGCGGCGGTGATCGAGCGGGATGGCCGCCCCGGCCTCTGGGTGGATGCCGGCGACCACGAGGTCGGTGGGCGCTGGGTCTGGGAGCGGCCGCCACCCTCGCTGGCATTGCCGCCCGTCACCGTGCTGGTTGACCTGCGCCTGGGGGAGCGCAGCCTGCCGGTCGAGCTGGATGCCGACAACCGGCTTTGGCTGCGGCCGCGTCAGGCCCGGGAGCAGACGGCCGATCGCCTGCAGATCGAGGTGTTCCGCCGCATCGACGACGGGGTCCCGGTGCGCCTGTGGACCGAGCTGCGCCTGGCGGTGAGCGGCGCGCCCCGCGAGGTGCTGGTGGGCCGCGCGCTGCCGGCGGAGGCGGTACCCGTGGATCTGGTATCGCCGCTGCCGGCGCGGCTCGAGGACGACGGCCGCCTGCGCGTCCAGGTGCGCCCGGGGCGCTGGCGGCTGGTGCTGGAGAGCCGTTATCTCGGCCGGCCGGAACACTTTGTCATGGAGGTTCAGGAACCCCAATGGCCGGGCCAGGAGCTCTGGGCCTTCCAGGCCGCGCCCGAAGTCCGCGGGCTGCGCCTGACGGGAGCCCCGGCAGTAGATCCCAGCCGCCTCGACCTGCCCGCGGAGTTGCACGGTCTGCCCGTCTACCTGCTGACGCCGCAAAATCCGCTGCGCGCGGAAGAGGAGTACCGCGGTGACGTCAACCCCGCCGCCGACCGCCTGCAGCTGCAGCGCAGCCTGTGGCTCGATTTCGACGGCCGCGGTGCCACGGTGCGTGACCATATCAGCGGCACGCAGTCACGGAGCGGACGCCTGCAGGCGCGGCCGGAATTGGCCCTGGGACGGGTGGCGGTCAACGGCGAGCCCCAGGTCATCACCCGCCTGCCGGGCGGCGATGGTGAAGGCGAAGGTGTGGAACTGCGCGCCCATGAGCTGAATATCGAGGCGGTCAGCCGCCTGGATGCCGCCGCCGGCGCCACTGTGCTCGGCTGGGAGCGGGATTTCGACCAGGTCGCCCTGGACCTCCAGCTGCCGCCGGGATGGCGGCTCTGGCACGCCGCCGGGCCGGACCGCGTGCAGACTTCCTGGCTTGCGCAATGGAACCTGTGGGATCTGTTCCTCTGCCTGCTGATCGCCGGCGCCAGCGGGCGGCTGCTGGGCTGGCGCTGGGGGTTGGTGGCGGGCCTGGCGCTGGCGCTCAGCTATCACGAGCGCGGTGCGCCCGTGGCCGGCTGGGTGGCCATGGTCATCGCCATCCCCCTGCTCGGGGCGCTGCCCGCGGGTCGCCTGCGCTCCTGGCTGCGCGCCCTGGCGCTGGCCGCGCTGCTGCTGTTGGCGCTCGCGGTGCTCGGCTTCGCGGTCCAGCAATTGCGCGCCGCCCTCTACCCGCAACTGGAGCAGCGCGGGCCGGTTGCCGTTCGCGAACGCGCGGCGCAGCTTCCGACCTTGGCCAGCCAATCCCTGGAGATTGCCGAGATGGCGGATCGCGCCGTCAAGGCGGCGCCCGCGGCGCCCCCGCCGCCGCGCTACCGCCCCGACGAAAACGCCCAGACCGGGCCCGGTGAGCCCAGTTGGCGCTGGCGTCAGGTGCAGCTGGGCTGGCAGGGCCAGGTCCGGGCCGACGAAACCCTGCGCCTTTGGTTGTCGCCGCCCTGGCTTGGCCGCAGCCTGCTGGTGCTGCAGGTGGCCCTGATTGCGCTGTTGCTGTTCGGCCTGGGGCGGGCCCTGTGGCGCAGTGGCGCGGATCGCGGTCCCGATCGCGGTGACGGCGGCGGCCGGGGCGCTGCCAGCGCGCTGGGATTGCTGGTGCCGGTGCTGCTGGGGATCGGCGTCGGGCCGCCGGCGCGGGCCGATTTTCCGCCCCCGGAACTGCTCGAGCAGCTGCGCGGGGAGTTGCTGCGGCCGCCGGCCTGCCAGCCCAACTGCCAGGGGCTGGTCGGCGCCCATCTGGCGGTGGATCGCGAGGGGGGCTTCACCCTGCGCCTGCGTACCGCGGCCGCAGCCCCGCTGGCGGTGGCACTGCCGGCGCCCCGGGGTTGGCAACCGGACCTGTTGCTGGGCGACGGCGCACCGCTGCCGCTGGCGCGCATTGGTACAGACCCCTGGACGGGTCTGAAGGCTGGCCTGCACGACCTGGAACTGCACGGCAGGATTGCCGGCGATAGCGCCGCGTTCCGCTTTCCGGTAGCGCCGCAGGCGCTGGCGGTGAACGCGCCCGGCTGGCAGGTCGAGGGCCTGGATGCCGGTCGCCTGCGCGGCGATACCCTGAACCTCAAGCGTGCGCCGTCCGGCGCCGCGGAGCAGGGCCTGCTGCCGGAGCCGGCGCCGGCCTTCGTGCGTATCGAGCGGCGCCTGACGCTCGATCTGGATTGGCAGCTCACCACCACCGTGACCCGCATGGCCCCCGCGCAGGGGGCCATCAACCTGGCGGTGCCGCTGCTCCCCGGTGAAAGGGTCATCGGCGATCATCGCCTCACCCCCGCCGGGGCCATGGCGGTGACCCTGGGTGCCGAGCAACGTCAGTTCCGTTGGCGTTCGTTGCTGCCGCCGGCGGATCGTCTGCGCCTGGCCGCGCCCGAAACCCCGCACTGGGTGGAAGTGTGGCGGGTCGAGGCGTCGCCGCGCTGGCATGTTTCCGCGTCCGGCCTGGCCGCGGTGAAGACGCCGCAGTCGGCCCACAGCGAATGGCGGCCCTGGCCCGGTGAGACCCTGGTGCTGGCGTTGCAGCGGCCGCGGCCGCTGCCCGGTGCCGCGGTCACCGTGGAGCGTGCCGAACTGGAGCAGAACCTCGGTGCCCGCGGTGCCGAGCTGCGTCTGGAGCTGGAGCTGCGCAGCAGCCTGGGCGGCGACTACCGGTTGGCGCTGCCGGTGCCGGGAACCCTGCAGCGCGTCGAGATCGACGGCGTGGAACAGGCCCGCCCGGAGCAGGATGGCGAAGTGGTGCTGCCGCTGCGGCCCGGTCTCCAGCGTGCACTGGTGACCTGGCGGCTGGAGCAGGGGGTCGCGTTACGGACTGCCACGGCCCCGCTGGTGCTGCCGACTCCAGCGGCCAATATCGACCTGACCCTGCAGTTGCCCCGGGACCGTTGGCCGCTGTGGCTGCGGGGGCCGGCTATGGGCCCGGCGATGCTCTACTGGGGAGTGCTGGCCGTGGTGGTGGCGGTCGCCCTGGCGCTCGGCTGCGCAGTGCGCCGACTGGGGCTGTCGATCCCGCTCGCGCCCTGGCAGTGGCTGTTGCTGGGGATCGGCATGAGCACCGTGAACAGCGTCGGCAGCCTGGCGGTGGTCGCCTGGTTCTTCGCCCTCGAAGCTCGCCGGCGCTGGACGCCGCCGGCGCGGGCGCTGATCTACAACCTGGCGCAGCTGGGCTTGATCCTGTTGACCCTGATCGCCGTCGCCAGTCTGGTCTACACCATCCCGCGCAGTCTGCTCGCGGCTCCGGACATGCAGGTCACCGGCAACGGCTCCAGCCACCTTTTCTACCGCTGGTACCAGGATCGCAGCGCTGGTGACCTGCCCCAGGGCACGGTCTTCAGCCTGCCCCTGTGGACCTACCGGCTGGCGATGCTGGCCTGGTCGCTGTGGCTGGTGTTCGCCCTGATGCGCTGGGCGCGCTGGGGCTGGACCTGCCTGGGCGCCGGTGGCCTCTGGCGCCCGCGGGCGCGGCGACCCCAAGCCGGCGCCGAGGAAGCGGCTGCGCCGGAATGAGTCCGCAGTCGCGCCGGGGAAGCCGCTGCTAGAATCCAGACCGATCTCATAACCCATCGACAGCAACGAGGAGCAATCTCATGGGCAATCTGCTTGCCGGTAAAGTCGCCATCGTCACCGGTGCCGGGCGCGGCCTGGGCCGTGCCCACGCCCTGGCGCTGGCCGCCGAAGGCGCCAGAGTGGTGGTCAACGACCTGGGCGGCGCGGTCACCGGGGAGGGTGGCGACCTCAGCCCGGCCCAGACGGTGGTCGAGGAAATCCGCGCTGCGGGCGGCGAGGCGGCCGCCAACGGCGGCGACGTGACCAGCACCGCAGACGGTCGCGCCCTGGCGGAGCAGGCGCTCGATACCTTCGGCCGCCTCGATATCCTGGTCAACAATGCCGGCAATATCCGTAACCAGCTGTTCGTGAAGATGAGTGAGGAGGAGTGGGACAGCGTCATCGCAGTTCACCTGCGCGCGCTCTATACGGTTGCCAAGCCGGCGGCGGAAGTGTTCGTCAAACAGCGTAGCGGCCGTATCGTCAATACCGCCTCGGAAGCCGGGCTGGGCGGCTATGCGGCCGCCAACTACGCCGCCGCCAAGGAGGGGATCGTGGGTTTCAGCCGCACCCTGGCGCTGGAGTTGGGGCCCTTCGGTGTGACCTGCAACGCCATCCGGCCCCGCGCCGGCACCCGTATGGCCGGCGCGGTGGACATGCAGAAGGCACTCGATCTGGCGCGCCAGGGCAAGCTGCCGCTGCCGGACTTCATGTTCGAGATCGAGGGCATGACCGAGGGCTCGGACAGCTTCGCGCCCGAGCTGGTGTCGCCGCTGGTGGTGTTCCTGTGCACCGAGGCGGCGGGTCACGTCAACGGCCGCGATTTCATCGTCGGCGGCGGCGAGATCAGTCTGGTCTCTCTGCCCGAGAAGGCGCGCACCGTATTCACCCGGGAGCGCTGGGCACAGCAGGATCTGCAGGAGCTGCTGCCCCGCACCCTGGTGCGCGGGCTGCGCAATCCGGCCGCGCCGCAATGACCTGGGGCTGGTGCGGGCGGCGTGCCGGCGCGCCGCGGTAACGCGGGCACCATGGCGGCTGGGTTACACTCTCGGCCGCCCGCAGAGCTCAGGCCGCCCATGGACGCCATTCTATTGCCGCTCGCACTGTATCTCGGCATCGGTGTGGTGGCCGGGCTGGTCGCCGGGTTGTTCGGCCTCGGCGGTGGCGCCGTCGTGGTGCCGGTGCTGATCCTCGCCTTCCATTGGCAGGGCGTGGCCCCCGAGGTGCTCACCCATATGGCGATCGGTACTTCCCTGGCGACCATAGTGGTGACCTCGTCCAGCGCCATCCGCACCCACCAGAGACGCGGCGCGATCGGCTGGCCGCTGGTCGGCCGGCTGGTGCCGGGCGTGCTGGTCGGCACTGCGCTCGGTGGCCTGCTCGCCGCGCGTGCCGGCGGCGAGTTGCTGCAGTTCTGGTTCGGCGCCTTCCTGGTACTGGTGGCCTTTCAGATGGCCTTCGGGGTGCGGGTGCGGCCGCGCCCCGGTCCCGCGCCCGGGCGCGCGGTGCAGGTCGGCGCCGGCGGCGTGATCGGCTTTGCGTCCGGCGTGTTCGGCATCGGCGGGGGCTCGCTGACCGTGCCCTGGCTGCTCTGGTGCGGCCAGCCCACGGTGAACGCGGTGGCGAGTTCCGCGGCCCTGGGCCTGCCCATTGCCGTCAGCGGCGCCCTCACCTATGCCGTCGTCGCCGGGAGCGCCGACCTGCCGCCCTGGAGTCTGGGTTACGTCTATCTGCCGGCGCTGCTGGGTATCGTCATCGCCAGCACCCCCTGCGCGCGCTGGGGTGCCCAGCTTGCCCACCGTCTGCCGGAGTTGGTGCTGCGGCGCGCCTTTGCGCTCGTCTCGCTGGTGATCGGCATCCAGTTCATGGTGCGCAACCTGGAAGGGCTGGGCTGGCCATGGCGCTGACCCCGACCCGCCAGCGGCTGTTGCAGCTGCTCGCCGACGGGGAGTTCCATTCCGGTGTCGAACTGGGCGAGGTGCTGGGCACCAGCCGGACCGCGGTGTGGAAGGCGCTTGCCGGGCTCGATGATCTGGGGCTGACCATCGAGCGGGTGCCCCGGCGCGGTTACCGGATTTCCGGTGGCATCGACCTGCACGACGTCGAGGCGATTCGCGCCGCGCTGTCGGCGTCGGCCCGCGCCCTGCTCGACGATCTGCGGGTGCTCGCGGTGGTGGATTCCACCAACGAGGTGCTCAAGGCGACCGCCGAGTTAGTCCCGGGCCGAGGCGCCTGTTGCCTGGCGGAATGGCAGACCGGCGGCCGCGGGCGGCTGGGCCGGCGCTGGATCAGCCCCTTCGCCAGCAATCTCTATCTGAGCGTGGCCTGGGATTTCGATGGCGGCATTGCCGTCCTCGAGGGCTTGAGCCTGGCGGTGGGCGTGGCGGTGCGGCGCGCCCTGCTCCGGCTGGGGGTGGCCGGGGTTCAACTGAAGTGGCCCAATGATCTGCTCCGCGACCGCGCCAAGCTCGGGGGCATCCTGGTCGAGGTGACCGGGGATCCTGAGGGTCGCTGCCGGGCCATAGTGGGCATCGGCATCAACGTGGCCATGCCGGCCGCGGCTGCTGGCGCCATCGGTCAGCCCTGGCGTGATCTCAGCGACCTGGGGGTGCGTCGCGACGCCCTCGCCGCTGCCGTCCTCGATCAGCTGTTGCCCCTGCTGCGCGAATTTCCCGACCGGGGTTTCGGCGGCTATCGCGACGAATGGGAGGCGGCCCATGTCCATGGCGGCCGGCGCGTGGTGCTCTGCGCCGGCAATCAGCGCGTCGAGGGAATCGCCCGGGGGGTCAACGAGCGTGGTGCCCTGGGGCTGGAGTGCGCAGAGGGCCTGCGCTGGTTCAGCGGCGGCGAGGTGAGCCTGAGGGAGCAGGGATGATTCTCGAGCTCGACATCGGCAACAGCCGAATCAAGTGGCGCACGCTGCAGGGCCGGGTGGCCGTGGCGCGGGGCCAGTGCTCGCGCGCCACCGCCGAGTGGCCGGAGCTGTTGCCCCGGGCGGATATCGAGCGCCTGCGGGTCGCCAATGTCGGCGGCGCCGAAGTCGCCGCGGTACTGGCCGCGTGGGCACGCGGCTGCCTCGGTCTGGAGCCCGAATTCGCCGGCGCCGGGCGCGCCTGCGCCGGAGTCACCAATGGTTACGCGGTCCCCGAGCGCCTGGGTGTGGACCGCTGGCTGGCGCTGCTCGCCGCCTGGCGCGAGCTCGGCGGTGCAGCCCTGGTGGTCTCGGCGGGCACGGCCCTGACCCTGGATCTGCTCGACGCCGCCGGCTGCCACCGGGGCGGTTACATCGTTCCCGGCCTGGGGTTGATGTTGCAGTCGTTGCTCTCCGGGACCAGCGGCGTGCGCCTGGAGCCGGGCCCGGCGGCAACCCTGGAGCCCGGTCACAGCACCGAGGAGGCCGTGCTCCAGGGTTGCACGGCGATGGCGGTGGCGCTGATCGAGCAGACGAGGAAGGGCACCCCGCTGCCGGTCCTGCTCGCCGGCGGCGACGCCGAGTTGCTGGCGCCCTGGATCACCGCGCCCGTGGACTACCGACCAGAACTGGTGCTGGACGGTCTGGGCATCGCCCTGCCTTGAAGGAACGACCGGTGCGCTGGCTGATCATTTCCCTGCTGCTCGTCAATGCCGCTGCCTTTTGGTGGTGGCAGGCGCAGCGGGAAGTCAGGCTCAGCCCCCCGGCGCCCGTACGCCAGACGCCGGACGAGTCGGTTCCGCGCCTGCTGCTGCTGAGCGAGGTGTCCCCGGAGGCCGCGCCGCAACGCCGGGCCGAGACGCCGGACGTCGGGCAGGATACCGCCGTCGAACAAGCGGCCGCCACGCCGGCGTCGACGCCAGATGAGGTGGTACAGGATGCCGCGCCTCAGGAGTGTGTCATGCTTGGCGGTGCGTCTGACCGGGACCAGCTCCGCGACTGGCGGGCGGCGCTGCGCGGTGCCGACATCGCGGTCGCCGGTGTCATCTCCGAGTACCCCGAGCAGCAGGTGTCTGCCTATTGGGTCTCGGTTCCTGGCGCCGCGGATCCCCAGGGTGTGCTGGCGGCCCTGGCCGCGGCGGGGATCGAAAGCCTGCTGATGGAAGCGTCCGGCGATGGTGGGGGCAGGATCTCGGCCGGCATCTTCGCGGTTCGCGAAAATGCCCTGCGCCAGCGACAGCGCCTCGAGGAGCTGGGCTACGCCGCGGAAGTAGTGCCCCAGTATCACGAGCTCCCCGGACTCTGGGTGGAGGTGCGCGGTTCCCCGGGTTTGCGCGAACGCGCCGCAGCCTTGCTGGCGCGGCGGATTCCGGAAGCGGAACCGGCCTGGCGACCCTGCGGGGAGGTTGTGCAGCCCCCGCCGGACAGTGATGGACAACGGTGATTCATTGCCGCTATACTGTACGGGCCTCAGAATGGGGCTTAGGCGCAGTACCACGAATACTTGTCAGTTCTCGTAGTCCTGAAGTCCATAAGTACCTTCTCAAGCACACCGGTTATTTTTCAGTTAGAGTCAAATACAGGACTGCATCAATGAGTAACAATGTCACAGGCACCGTCAAATTCTTCAACGAAGCCAAGGGCTTCGGTTTCATTCAGCGGGAAAACGGCCCCGACGTGTTCGTCCACTTCAGCGCCATCCAGGGCAACGGGTTCCGTACCCTGGCCGAAGGCCAGAAGGTTCAGTTCACGGTAGGCCAAGGCCAGAAAGGTCCCCAGGCCGAGAACGTCGTACCGCTGTAAGTCGCGATACGCGGATACCAAAGCCGCCGTGCCTCAGGGCACGGCGGCTTTTGCGTTCTGGGAACTGGAGCCGTTCCGCAAGATCTGGGCCCTGTAATCCCCGCCCTGTGCCATCCACTGATTGCTCGCTAATGACTCAACCGGACCAGGAATTCGCCGATCGCCGCACCTTTGCGATCATTTCCCACCCCGATGCTGGCAAAACCACCATCACCGAGAAGCTGCTGCTGTTGGGCAATGTCATTCAGGTCGCCGGCACTGTAAAAGGGCGCAAGAGCGATCGTCACGCTACCTCCGACTGGCTGGCGATGGAGAAGGAGCGCGGCATCTCGGTGACGTCTTCGGTCATGCAGTTTCCCTACCGGGGCCGTAGGGTCAATCTGCTCGACACCCCGGGGCACGCGGACTTCTCGGAAGATACCTATCGCACCCTCACCGCGGTGGATTCGGTGCTCATGGTGATCGACTGCGCCAAGGGTGTGGAGGCGCGCACCATCAAGCTGATGGAAGTCTGCCGGTTGCGCGACACGCCTATCATCACCTTCGTCAACAAGCTCGACCGGGACGTGCGCGACCCGGTGGAAGTGCTCGACGAAATCGAGGAAGTCCTGGGTATCGAGGCCGCCCCGGTCAACTGGCCGGTCGGCATGGGGCGGGACTTTCGCGGTGTCTACGATCTCTCCGGCGATTGTATCCATCGTTATCAATCCGGGCAGGGCCACCGTATCCCGGAAGATCTGCGCATCCAGGGTCTGGATTCGCCGGAGGCGCAGGCGCTGCTGGGCGCCGTTCACGAGGAGTTCGCCGAGCAGGTGGAGCTGGTGCGCGGTGCCTCCCATGCCTTTGACCTGGAGGGGTACCGCGCCGGGCGGCTCACCCCGGTATTTTTCGGCACCGCGCTGGGTAATTTCGGTGTCCGGGAAATGCTCGACCACTTTGTAGACTGGGCCCCGGCGCCGTTACCACGGACCGCAGCGGAGCGCACCGTGACCCCGGATGAAGAAGGTTTCAGCAGCTTCGTTTTCAAGATCCAGGCCAACATGGATCCGCGTCACCGGGACCGGATCGCCTTTCTGCGCATCTGTTCGGGGCGTTACCAGAGCGGCATGAAAATGCGCCACGTGCGTCTCGGCAAGGATATCCGCGTGGCCGATGCGCTCAACTTCTGCGCCGGCGAGCGGAGCAATGTCGAGACCGCGGTGGCCGGCGACATCATCGGTCTGCACAACCACGGCACCATCCAGATCGGCGACACCTTTACCGGTGGCGAAACCCTCAACTTCACGGGCATCCCGCACTTCGCGCCCGAGCTGTTCCGCCGCGTCCGCTTGCGCGATCCCCTCAAGACCAAGCAGCTGCACAAGGGGCTCGAGCAGCTGGCCGAGGAGGGCTCCACCCAGGTGTTCTTTCCGGTGGTCGGCAATGACGTCATCCTGGGCGCCGTGGGCCAATTGCAGTTCGATGTGGTCGCCTATCGGCTGCGGGACGAATACGGGGTCGAGGCCGTCTACGAACCCGTGAGCATCGCCACCGCGCGCTGGGTGAAGTGCGCCGACGCGCGCAAGCTGGAAGCCTTCCGCGCCAAGGCGCAGGCGCACCTGGCGCTGGATGGCGGTGGCTATCTGACCTATCTGGCGCCGTCCCAGGTCAACCTCGGCCTGACCCGCGAGCGCCATCCGGACATCGAGTTTATCGCCATTCGAGAACACTGATCCGAACAACAAAAAGGCCCGGTTTCCCGGGCCTTTTGGCGTTGCCTTGAGTACTGTGCTGGATCAGGCGGCGCGCTCGCCGGCGGAAGATTTCACACCACCCCAGCGCAGCAGCTGGCCCGGGGTGGCGCCGGTGCACTCGCCGTCGGTGAAAGTGATCTCGCCGTTGACCAGGATGGCCCGATAGCCGACGGCGCGCTTGATGCGGCGCCACTCGCCGGCCGGCAGATCCTCGACGATCTCGCCGATCCACTCCTTGCCATCGCTCAGCTTGGCCAGGTCATAGACCACGATATCGGCCGGCGCGCCCTCGCGCAGCACGCCGCGGTTCTTGAAGCCGGCGGCCCGGGCGGGCAGGGCCGACAACCGGTAATGGGCTTCTTCGAGGGTGATGCGCTGTTCGTCGCGCACCAGCCAGTAGAGGAAGTCCGTGGTATAGGCACCGCCGGTGAAGAACTTGGTGTGGGCGCCGCCGTCGGAGACCCCGGGGATGGTGTAGTCAGAGCCGTTGATGATCTCGGCCATGTACTCGGCGTTGAAACCCTTGTCGGGGCCCAGGAACTCGACATTGAGGTCGCCGGCCAGCGACAGGTCGAGCATGACCTCGATGGGGTGCTTGTTTTCCTCGGCGGCGATCTGGCCCAGCGAACGGCCGACGTAGGCCTCCAGCTCCGGTTGCTTGTTGACCTTGTGCACCATCAGCGCGGGAATGGCGCCGCCCACCCCGGCCTGGATGACCTGCAGGCGGCGGTCGGCCTCCTCGGCCTCGTGGATGACCCGCTCGCGGAGTTCCGGGTCGGCCATCTTGCGCAGCTTGTCTGCCTTGCTGCCGGTGGTCAGCTCGCGCCACGCCGGGCTGGCGTCGTACAGGTTCCAGTGTTCCAGGGTGAACGAGAAGCCGGTGCGCACCGTGCCTGCCTGGCCGTAGATCGGCAGACCCTTGTCGCGGCAGCGCTGCAGCCACTGCAGGCTGCGCCTGTGTACCCTGGGATCCTTGCGCGCCGGCACGATGGCGTTGTGCAGGATGGGGCGCTGCGCTGTGGCCGCGAGCTTTTCCAGAAACTCCAGGTCGGCCTTGATGTCGCCGGTGGCCTGGGTGATCTGGATGAAGCCCTCGCCGCGTTCGCGCAGGACTTCGGCGAGATTGAGGATATCCTCGTCGCACATGGTATCTGTGACCATGGGGCTGCCGTCGAAGTCGGCCTGGGTGGAATCGGGTCCGAGCCGCTGGATGGAAAAGCCGCACATGCCGGCGTCCATGGCCTCGTGCAGCAGGCGCTTCATCTCGGCGCGCTCGGCAGCGGTCGCCGGCCGGGACTTGGCCTCTTCCAGGCCCATCACATAGATCATCAGCGAGGCGGTGGGCATGTACTGGATGCAGTTCACGCCCTTGGGAACGCGTGCCAGGTTGTCCATGTACTCGGGGGCGGTCTCCCACTTCCAGGGCATGCCGGCCTTCATGGTGTCGTAGGGAATCGCCTCGGTGCGGGTCATGGTGAGCAGGGAGCGCTCGCGAAACTCGGGTTTCACGGGCACGAAGCCGAAGCCACAGTTGCCCAGCACCACCGAGGTCACCCCGTGCCAGCCGGAGATGGTGCAGTAGGGATCCCAGTGGATCTGGGCATCGTAGTGGGTATGCAGATCGACAAAGCCCGGGGCCACGATGTGGCCGCTGGCGTCGATGGTCTGCCTGGCGGTGCCGGGCGCCGGCCCGCCGATCTGCAGGACCTTGCCGTCCTGGATCCACAGATCCGCCTGGCGGCGGGGTGCACGGGTGCCATCTACCAGGGTGCCACCCTGGATGTGAAGGTCGATAATCTGGCTCATGTCAGTCTCCGATCGATAGCTGAAGCAAAAATCTGTGTGGCGCGCCCGGGGAAGCCCTGGCTTCCAGTTATGGCAGCAGCCAAAAAGCATGAACAGATATTATCGGGTTAATAACCAACAATGCCAGCTTTGCAGTTGGCATCCGGGAACCCGGGGCGACCCCGGGTCACGGACTAACTAGTGGCTGATACTTATCGAAGCCGGCGCGGTGGCGCCGGGAGAGGAGACCGGACGGCGGTCAGCTGAACGCCTGGATCCCGGTCTGGGCGCGACCCAGGATCAGCGCGTGGACGTCGGCGGTGCCCTCGTAGGTGTTGACCACCTCTAGGTTCACCATGTGGCGCATGACCGGGTATTCGTCGGAAATGCCGTTGCCGCCGAGCATGTCGCGCGCGGTGCGGGCGATCTCCAGCGCCTTGCCGCAATTGTTGCGCTTCATCATCGAGATCAGCTCGGGCGCCAGCCGGCCGGCATCCTTGAGCCGGGTGGCGCGCAGGGCGCCGAGCAGGCCGAGATTGATGTCGGTCTGCATCTGCGCGAGCTTGAATTGAATCAACTGGTTGGCGGCCAGCGGGCGGCCGAACTGCTTGCGGTCGAGGACGTACTGGCGGGCGGTGTGCCAGCAGGTCTCGGCGGCGCCGAGTGCACCCCAGGAGATGCCCAGACGTGCACTGTTGAGACAGCTGAAGGGCCCCTTCAGACCCTGCACATCGGGCAGCAGCTGGGTTTCGGGGACGAACACCTCGTCCATCACGATCTCGCCGGTGACCGAGGCGCGCAGCGCCAGCTTGCCCTCGATGCGCGGCGCCGACAGGCCCGTCATGCCGTGCTCCAGGATGAAGCCGCGGATGGCGCCGTCGTCGGTCTTCGCCCAGACCACGAAGACATCGGCGATGGGCGAGTTGGTGATCCACATCTTGTTGCCCGTCAGCCGCCAGCCGCCGTCGACGGTGCGGGCGCGGGTCTGCATCGAGCCCGGGTCGGAGCCGTGATCGGGCTCGGTGAGTCCGAAGCAGCCCACCCACTCGCCGCTGGCCAGCCTGGGCAGGTACTTCTCGCGCTGCGCCTGGGTGCCATAGGTGTAGATGGGGTACATCACCAGGCTGGACTGCACGCTCATCATCGAGCGGAAGCCCGAGTCCACGCGCTCCACCTCGCGGGCGATCAGCCCGTAGCTGACGTAGTTCACGCCCGGGCAGCCGTAGCCCTGGATGGTGGCGCCGAGCAGGCCGAGTTCGCCCATTTCGTTGAAGATGGCGCGGTCCGTGTGCTCGTCGCGGAACGCCTGGCGAACCCGGGGCAGCAGCTTGTCCTGGGCATACTGATGGGCGCTGTCGCGCACCATGCGCTCCTCGTCGCTCAGTTCGTTGTCGATCAGGAAGGGATCTTCCCAGTTGAAGGTCGCCCAGTCGTCCGCCATGCCCGCCTCTCGGTCGCTCGTTTCGCAGCAGGGCGCCACTATAACGGCGCTCGGGGCGCCCGCAAAGCCAGGTCGCTTGTGGGGATCGTGGCGCGCTGCCACCATAGGCGCCGCCGCCGACCCGGAGTCCGGTTTGAGTCGCCCCGCCTGCGTCACCGTCAACCTCGACCACCTGCGCCACAACCTCGAGGTGGCCCGCCGTTACGCCGCGGGAGCCCATGTGCTGGCCATGATCAAGGCCGACGCCTACGGCCATGGCGCCGTGCCGGCGGCGCGGGCGCTGGCCGCGCGCTGCGGGGGCTTCGGCGTATCTTCGCTGGCGGAGGCCGTCAGGTTGCGCGAGGCGGGCGTCGACGCCCAGATCCTGCTGGTGGCGGGCTGCTTCGCGGCCCGGGAGCTGGCGGAGGTCGCGCGCCACGACCTGCAGATCGCGGTACACGACGACTGGCAGCTGGAGGCGCTGTTGGCGGCCTCCCTGCCGCGGCCGCTGGTGGTGTGGCTCAAGATCGACACCGGCATGCACCGGCTCGGCTTCTCGCCCGCCGCCGTGCGCGCCGCCCATGGTCGACTCGCCGGCTCGGCCAATGTCGCCGAAATCCGCTTCATGACTCACTTCGCCCGGGCCGACACGCCGGAGGATGCCTTCAACCATAGCCAGCAGCAGACCTTTGCTTGCGCGGCTGCGGGGCTGGCGGGGGCCCGCAGCCTGGCCAATTCGGCGGCCCTGGTGGCCCTGCCGGAGAGTCGCGGCGACTGGGTGCGGCCGGGGATTCTGCTCTATGGCGCCAATCCCTTCGTCGATCCGCACCCGGTCGCCGCGGAACTGAAACCCGTGATGACCTTTGCCTCGCGGCTGCTGACGGTGCGCACCCTGGTGGCCGGCGAGGGCACCGGCTATGGCGGCGACTGGGTGGCGCCGGCGCCGACCCGGGTCGGGATTGCCGCCATGGGCTATGGCGACGGCTATCCGCGCCACGCGCCGACCGGCACACCGGTGCTGCTGCGGGGTCGGCGCACGCGGATCCTGGGCCGCGTGTCCATGGATCTGGTGGCCGTCGATCTGGAGCCGGTGGCCGCTGCCGCCGTGGGTGACGAAGTGGTCTTCTGGGGTGAGGGACTGCCGGCCTGGGAAGTGGCGCGGCACGCCGGCACCATCGCCTACGAGCTTTTCACCGGCATCAATGCCCGGGTGCCCGTGCGCTATGTCGGCGGGCCGGTCAGCGCTGCTTGCGCTTGACCAGGATGTTGTCGATGCCGTTCTGCTGCAGGGCGGTGCGGGCCCGGGCCAGGCTCTGCTGGGAATCGAAGGGCCCCACCATCACCCGGTGCCAGACCTCGTCCGGCCGCACGCCGGCCGTTTCCACCGAGGCGCTGAGATTCAACAGCAGCAGGCGGGCACGCAGGCTGTCGGCGTCCGCACGGGAGCGGAACGAGCCGGCCTGGAGGATGAACTGGAACTCTGGACCCGCGGCCGCGGCCGCGGGCTCGGTTTCGGTGCGCTCCGCCTGCGCTTCCGGCTGGGCCGGCGGAGGTGCTGGCGCGGGGGCGATCGCCGGCTCTTCACCCTCTGGCACGAACACCTCGGATTCCTTGAGCAGGGTGTAGAAGTCAAACCTGGGTTTGACCTCGGTGCCGGCATCGGCTTGCGGCTCTGGCTGGTCCTGGGTGGCCTGCGGTGGCGCTGTCCCGCTCTGCGGACGCCACAGCAGTGCGACCAGCAGTGCCGCGGCCAGACCGGTGGCGAAACCACCGCCGAACAGTGCCCAGGCTGGGGCGAGGGGGCGCTGCGGCTTGCGCTGATTGCGGACCGCACGCTTGCGCTTGGGCAGACTGGGTTTGGCGTAGTCCCGGGCCATGGGGCGTCGATTGCAGCGAAGGGCGGGCCATTCTAGCAGCCTGGCACGTGCGTTCGGCGATCAGCGCGCGCACTGCACAAACTGCACACATAGGCCGCTTTCCGGGTGCTCTTCCGCGTCTTGCGCGGCGCTCGGAGTCTCACTTTCGGTCCTGGGATTGGTCGAGCATCCCGCACCTGACACCTGACACCTGACACCTGACACCTGACACCGTGGCGCTACCCCGAGTTTGGTGTCGCCTTGCCCGGCGTCATCTTGCCCAGCCTCACTGCCCATTCAGCTTGCGAGTTCCGCCAGCTCCCGATACAGCGCCAGCGCCTCCGGGTTGGCCAGCGCCTCGGTGTTCTTCACCGGGCGGTCGTGGATCAGTTCGCGCACCGCGAGTTCGGCGATCTTGCCGCTGCGGGTGCGGGGAATGTCGGCGACCTGGAGGATCTTGGCGGGCACGTGGCGGGGGCTGGCGTTGGCGCGGATGTTGGCGCGGATGCGCTGGATGAGTGCCTCGTCGAGCGCGAGGCCCGGGCGCAGCACCACGAACAGCACCACGCGCACGTCGTCGTCCCAGTTCTGGCCGACGCACACGGATTCCAGCACCTCGGGCACCTGTTCCACCTGGCGGTAGATCTCTGCGGTGCCGATGCGCACGCCGCCCGGGTTGAGCACGGCGTCGCTGCGACCGTGGATTACGAAGCCGCCGTGGGCGGTAATCTCGCCGTAGTCGCCCTGGGCCCAGACCCCGGGCCAGATGGCGAAGTAGGCATCGCGAAACCTGGTGCCTTCGGGGTCGTTCCAGAAACCGAGCGGGCAGGACGGAAAGGGCGCGGTGCACACCAGTTCGCCCTTTTCACCCACCACCGGCCGGCCGGCGTCATTCCAGATCTCGACGGCCATGCCCAGGCCGCGACACTGGATCTCGCCCGCCCACACCGGCAGGCAGGGGTTGCCCAGCACAAAGCAGGAAACGATATCGGTGCCGCCGGAGATGGAGGCCAGGCAGAGGTCGTCCTTGAAGTCGCGATAGACGTAGCGAAAGCTCTCGTGAGAGAGCGGCGAGCCGGTGGAGAGCACCGTGTGCAGACGCACCAGGCGGTGGCTGGCGCGCGGCCGGACACCGGCCTTCTCCAGCGCCGAGAGGTACTTGGCGCTGGTGCCGAAGATGGCGATGTCCTCGGCATCGATGAGGTCGATCAGCGCCGCCGGCCCGGGATGGAACGGCGAGCCGTCGTAGAGCACCAGGGTGGCGCCACTGGCCAGGCCGCTGGCCAGCCAGTTCCACATCATCCAGCCGCAGGTGGTGAAGTAGAACAGACGATCGTCCGGCTTCAGATCGACGTGCAGCCGGTGTTCCTTGAGATGCTGGATCAGAGTGCCGCCCGCGGAGTGGACGATGCACTTGGGTACGCCGGTGGTGCCGGAGGAGTACAGGATGTAGAGCGGGTGATCGAAGGGTAGCTGCGCGAAGTCGAGCTCGGGCACGGGCCCGTTGCCGGCGAGCCCATCCCAGGGCAGCGCCCGGGGCAGATCGGGCCCCGGCTCGTGGCCCAGTACCGGCACCAGCGCCAGGGTCTCGAGCCCGGGCAGGCCGGCGGCGATCTCCGCGACCCGGGCGCGGGTATCGATGACCTTGCCGGCGTAGTGGTAGCCGTCGCAGGCGAACAGCACCCTGGGCTCGATCTGACTGAAACGGTCGAGCACACCCTTGGTGCCGAAATCCGGTGAGCAGGACGACCACAGGGCGCCGATGCTGGCGGTGGCGAGCATGGCGATCAGGGTTTCCGGCACATTGGGCAGGAAGGCCGCTACCCGATCGCCCGGCGCCACGCCGCGGGCGCGCAGACCGGCGGCGACCCGGGCCACAGCGTCGTACAGCTCGGCGTGGGTCAGGGTGCGGCGCGCGCCGTTTTCCAGGTGGCTGATCAGGGCGACGCCGTCATCGCGGCGGCGCAGCAGATTTTCCGCGAAATTGAGCCGTGCGCCGGGGAACCAGCGCGCGCCGGGAAAGCGCTGGGGATGCTCGAGCGCCTGCTCCCAGGGTTGCGAGTGGATGATTCCGCTGAAGCGCCAGATGGATTCCCAGAACGCCGCAGGCTCTGCCACCGACCAGCGATGCAGGGCGCGGTAGTCGTCGCAGCGCAGGCCCAGCCGGGCTTCAAGAAAGCGGGTGTAGGCCGTCAGGTTGCTGGCTTCGATGCGCGCCGCGGAGGGCTGCCAGAGGGACTGCTCGGTCATCATCAGGACACCGCTCTCAGTCGAGGTACTCGAACACCTTCACCACCCGCTGCACGCCGCCGATGCGGCTGGCGATGGTGGTGATGCGCTTGGCGTCGCGGCGACTGGTCTTGCCCAGCAGGTAGACGACGCTGTCTTCCACCACCACCTCGATCCCGCTGGTGTCGAGATCCTTCTCCGCGATCAGTCGGGTTCTCACCTTGGTGGCCAGCCAGCTGTCGTTGGTGCGCGCCAGCATTCCCGAGTTGTTGCGCACCCGCAGCTCGTTGTACACCTCCCGGGTACCGTGGTAGGTGCGCGCGGTCTCGCCCGCCAGGGTCTTCAATTCTTCGCTGGTCACTTCCCCGGTGAGCAGCACCGCGCGGTTGAAACTGTTGACGTTGATGTGCGCGGTCTCGAGTTGCGGGTGTGCCTTCTTGATGTTCACCGCGATCAGGGTGTCCATCTTGATGTCGTCGACAGTGGTCCCCACCGAGGGTTTCGCCGGATCCTGCTGAAAGGGCTTGTCGGTCACCTTGTTGAGTGCGGTGGCGCAGCCGGACAGCAGGACGAGCGTCCCACAGACTGCCAGCAGTTTGCTTGTGTTGCTTCGCTTGATCACGTCGCGGATCCTCCAAACAGGTGTCTTTCGATCAATGCGCAGAGCGCGAAAATGGCGGAAAACTGAACATCCAGCGCCAGGCTTAGGTGCTCGGTGCCCGCGGAAAGTTCGATGTCCGGGGTGGCCAGCTCCCGAGGCAGCTGATCTCCGGTGGCGCCGCCGAGCAGGATACAGGGCAGGTCGCGGCTGTGGGCGGCGCGCAGTGCGACGCCCGCTGCCGGGTCGGCCATCTCCTGTGGCACGATCAGCGCCAGGCAGTCCTGGGCCCGGCCCAGGGCGCGGATCCGTGCGGCCAGGGGATTCTCCTCGCCACTGGTTGCCCCGCCGTCCTCGAGCAGTATCGAGGGCAGTGCCGGGCGCGGGAAGTCGAAGCCCAGGGCGACACCCTGGTGCAGCAGGGCGGCCGGCAGGCGGCCGGCGCCGATGCCGGCGATCAACAGTTGGCCGCCGCCGAGAAAGCTGTTGGCGATCCGTTCGGCGGCCAGTGCGATGCCCGGTGCCAGCTGCTCGCCGACCGCCATCCGCGCCTGGATGCCGCGATGCAGGCTGGCGATCACCAGCTCTTCCAGAGGCTCAGCAGTCATCGGTGCTGAAGGCGTCGCGCAGCCATTCCACCGCGAAGGGTTCGCCACCGGCCTCGGCCACCGGCATCAACAGCATGGCATCGAACCGGCACGGGGGTTCGGCTCCGGGCAGCTGTGCCAGGTAATGGCGCGCGGCGGTGACGATGCGCCGGCGCTTGCGCCGGTCGATACTTTCCAGGGCGCCGCCATGACTGGGTCCCGAGCGCATGCGCACCTCCACGAAGGTCAGGGTCCCCGCGTCTTCGGCGATGATGTCGATCTCGCCCTGGGGTACCCGATAGTTGCGCGCCAGAATACGCAGGCCGCGGCCACGGAGGAAGGCCGCGGCGGTCTTCTCCGCGCGGGTGCCGCGGCGCGCCGCCAGGTTCACGTGCCCGACTCGGCCGGCGACAGCGGCGCCACGCGCCCATTGCGGAATCTGGCCCAGGGCTGCAGCCGCGTTACCCGGCCGCTGCCGTCGAGCATCAGCAGGCCGGTCTGCCCGTGCACGGGCTGCGCCAGGCCGGGCATGCCGTCGGCGAGTTGGGCGTGCAGCAGGTAGCTGTCGACACCCAGGGCGAACAGTTGTTGGTGTGCCGGCGGCAGCTGGTCGTCGGGGCGCGGCACCAGCTGTCCCGGGGCGGCCAGCGTCCAGGGCGAGGCGTTGAAGCGGATATTGCCCAGATCCCGATCCCGTGCCGGATCCGGGGTTCCCGAGTAGATCGCCGAAGTCGCGTAGATGGGCAGATCGCCGGCATAGAGAAATTCCAGCGTCGGCTGGATCTGTCGCCCCTGGGTGGGGTAGGCGACGAGGAAAACCATGTCGAGGTCGCCGCGGCGGCGCGGCGGTTTGGCGTCCCCGCCCGCGCCGGCCGGTGTCGCGCTGTCCGTCGGGCGCGGCGCCAGCAGTGGGCGCAGGACGGGGGTGAAGTCCTTGAGTGCCATGTCGTAGTGCACGGCCTCTCGCACTTCTCCACCCAGCTCCCGGAAAGTGTCGGTGAAGGCGCGCAGTGCCCGGCTCCCCCAGCCGGTGTCCGGTACCAACGCCAGGGCACTGCGCCGGCCGTCGCGCCAGGCGGTATGGGCGGCGGCTTTGGCTTCATCCGCAACCGAAAGGCCGAACTGATAGAAACCGAGGTTGCCCGTTGCGGTGTCGGACTCCAGGTAGTTCAGCGCCAGGACCGGCACCGGAAGCTGGCCGCGGTCGCGGATTCTGCGCAGCAGCTCGGGTTCGATCGGGCCGATCACCAGCTGAGCGCCCTCGTCGACCGCGCGCTGGTAGAGCGCCAGCACGTCGTCCGATGCGGTGTCGTAGAAGCGGATGTCCGGGGGTTGCACGCCGCCGGTCCGCGCCGCGAATGCCGCCGCCAGAAAGCCGTCGCGCAGAATCCCGGCGGCGGTGGCGTAGGTACCGCTCTCCGGCAGCAGCAGGGCGACCCGGTTCAGGGCCTGCACCTCCTCGGGAGCGAGGATGCGGGCCCGCTCCACCCCGGGCGCGGCACCCACCGCCGGTGTCGGTTCGGTCTGGCGGCCGGCCAGCGCCAGCTGGTACCAGCTGTGCAGGCGCGGGTCTGCGGGTTCTGCGGCGAGCTTGCGGAGCATGGAGGTGGGGGTCTGCTGCAATACCGTCCAGATCCGTTGCTCGACCCCGGTCCGCGCATCCGCGTCGTCGAGTTCGGCGGCCAGCGTGGTGTAGGCGGACAGGCTTTCCGCGGTCTCCCCGAGCAGGCCGAACAATTCGCCGCGCAGGCGCAGCCAACGCTGTCGTTGGTCTCCAGTGAAGGTCTTGCCGAGCGCGGTTGCGGCCGGTGCGGTGAGCAGATTCCGGGCGCGCAGGATTTCGCCCTCCTGGAGGGCGGCATCAGCGTAGCCGAGCAGGTATGCTCCGCGCGGCGCTTGCGGCAGCGCATCGGGATCGATCCGGGAGTAGAGTTGCAACGCTTGGGCGGTGGCGCCTGCTTCCTGTTCGCTCAGGGCGGCGGCCAGCAGCTCTCGGGCGCGCGTCGCCGTTGCGGCCTCGGTCGAGGCCCGGTCGACGACCGGAACCGTTTCGGTGGCGGCCGGCGTGCGCTGCGGTGTGGTACATCCGGCAAGCGCCAGGATCAGGGTGATGATGCCCAGCAGTTGGACGGGAGGAGAACGGGGAATGATGGCCGGCACCCTGTATGTAGTGGCAACACCGATCGGCAATCTGGGCGATATGGTACCCCGCGCCGTGGAGATACTCAAAGCGGTTGACCTGGTCGCCGCCGAGGATACCCGGCACAGCGGTCGGCTGCTGCGACATTTCGGTATCCGTGTGGCGCTGGTCTCATACCACGATCGCAGTGGCCGCGACCGCGGCGAGGCGGTGCTCGCGGCGCTCGCCGCCGGCGACGACGTGGCGCTGATCAGTGACGCCGGCACGCCGCTCATTTCCGATCCGGGATACCGCCTGGTGCGCGCCGCCCGCGATGCCGGTTTCAGGGTCTCGCCGGTGCCCGGTCCCTGTGCCGCGGTGGCGGCCCTGAGCGCCGCGGGGTTGCCCAGCGACCGCTTCGTGTTCGAGGGTTTTCTGCCGGCGCGGGCCGGAGAGCGCCAGCGGCGGCTGGCGGAGCTGGCGGCCGAGCCGCGCACCCTGATTTTCTACGAGGCGCCGCACCGCATCCTGGATACCCTTGCCGACTTGCAGGCCGCCTTCGGCGCAGGTCGCGAGCTGGTGCTGGCCCGCGAGCTCAGCAAGGTTTTCGAGACCTTTGTCGCAGGTACCCTGGCCCAGGTCCTCGAGCGCGTCGCCGCGGATCCCGACCAGCGCCGCGGCGAAATGGTGCTGCTGGTGGCCGGCGCCCCGCAAGCGGCGCCCGAGGCTGGCGACTGGGATGCCGTGTTGCAGCCGCTGCTCGAAGAGCTGCCGTTGAAGCAGGCAGTGGCGCTGGCGGCCCGGATCACCGGAGGCGCGCGCAATCTGCTCTATCAGCGGGCACTGCTGCTGCGCGAACGCTGACCGGAGGTCCCGGGGAGTCACGCGCCCCGCAGCCGAGCCCAGTAAGGCCGCCGGATTGTTATGATGCGGCGCGCGGCCCGCCCGCGCGATTTCCCCAGGCTCCGGTGCGGCGCCGGCGCAGGTCGCCCGCCCGGGTGTGGTAGCCACCTGCGGTTTTGCCCTTATGAATCCCGAACAACTGTTGAATCTTCTCGACCTGGAGCGGCTCGACCGCGACCTGTTTCGCGGTGCCAACCAGGATATCGGCGCCGGCGCTGTGTTCGGCGGCCAGGTGCTGGGCCAGGCGCTGATCGCGGCCGCGCGCACCGTCGCCGACAGATCCGCGCACTCGCTGCATTCCTATTTCCTGCGCCCGGGCCGGATGCAGGTGCCGATCATCTATCAGGTTGAACGGGTGCGCGATGGCGGCAGCTTCACCACCCGGCGGGTGGTGGCGGTGCAGGAAGGTGAAGTGATCTTCATTCTGTCCGCTTCGTTTCAGCAGGACCAGGACGGCTTTTCTCACCAGATCGACATGCCGCGGGTTCCGGGCCCCGAGGGCTTGCCGGACGAATACGAGCTGCGCGTGGCGGCCGCCGAACGGCTGCCGGAGGAACAGCGCGCCTTCCTCTCTGCGGTGCGGCCGGTGGAGATGCGCCCGGTGGATCCGCCGTCCCTGTGGGGTGAGGTGCGGGCCGAGCCCCGCCAACAGTTCTGGGTGCGGGTGCCGGCCGCGCTGTCAGACGACGGTGACCTGCACCGCGCACTGCTCGCCTATGCCTCGGATTACTACTTCATGGGCACCGCGCTGCGGCCCCACGGGCGGCGCTTTGGCGCCCCCGGGTTGCAGGCCGCCACCCTGGATCACGCCATGTGGTTCCACCGCGAATTCCGCACCGACGACTGGTTGCTCTACGACATGGAAAGTCCCAGCGCCAGCAGTGCGCGCGGCCTCAACATCGGCCACTTCTACGACCGCGGCGGGGTATTGGTGGCCAGCTGTGTGCAGGAGGGGTTGATCCGGCAGCGCAGCTGAGAGCTTGTGAATTTTTCAAGCTCTCAGCCCGGCCAGGGATGGCCGGCCGCACATCAAGCACGCAAGTGCTTGATGTGCGGGAGCGAGTCCGGGCGTGTACCGGGCTCGTGACAGAAGAAATGCACAGGACGCGCATTTCTTCACAAACGCTGAGGTGCCGTCGGATCCCCTGCCTCAGTAGGCGCCGGTGCGGGAGAAGATCTTCTTCGGGTTCTCCACCATCATGGTGTCGATGTCACGGTCGCTGACCCCGGCGGCGCGCAAGGCCGGCAGCACATCCCGCGGCACATGCTCGTAGCACCAGTTGGGCGCGAATTTCTCCACATAGCTGCCGTCGAAGAAGTCCTGGAAGCTGCAGGAGTCGTGGGAGATGACCATTTGCCCCGCGAAGCCCTTCTCGCACAGCCTGGCGACCGTCTGGACGCGATCGTCGGTGGGCAGGAAGGCGTCCAGGCCGAAGCGGTCCATGCCGATGAAGCAGCCGCTGTCGAGGATCTCCTGGAGATAGTCGAGATCCGTGGAATCGCCCATGTGGCCGATCACGATGCGGCTCAGGTCGACGCCGAACTCGCGAAACGCCGCGACCTGATCACGTGCCGAGGTATTGGCGACGGTGGTGTGGGTCGAGATCGGCACCCCGGTCTCCCGGTGCGCGGTCGCCGCGGCCTGCAGCAGCTTCTTGTTGAAGGCATCCACGCCGGGGTGATCGCTGGCGCACTTGATGATCCCGGCCCTGGTGCCGGTGCCCAGGATGCCCTCGCGGATGTCGCGGGTCATGTAGCTGGCCAGCTTGTCTACCTCCCAGGAGTGCATCTGCGGTTCCTCGGTCCAGTAGAAGCCGGTGGCGACCACCACATTGACGCCGGTTTGCTCGGCGACCTGCCGGATGGCATGGATGTCGCGGCCGAGATTGATCGGGGTGAGGTCGACGATCGACTTGACGCCGCGGTCGGCAGCCCGCTTGAGGGCTGCGGCGGCCTTGGGAATTTCGGTCTCGGCGGCGTAGTAGTCGTTGAAGTTCTGGCGCATCGACCAGCTGGCGACCACGATGTGCTCGTGCATCAGGCACATTCCCAGATCGCCGACGTCGATCGCGCCGAGTGCGGTTTCCACCTGTGGCATGGTTCCCCCCGTGTGCTGTGGTTGTGTAATGGCGCGCCCGGCGCTGCCGCCGGGTCGGGCAAGGGCAGACAACGCCCGATAGTAGAAGAACTCCGGGGCCGGGGGAAGTATGGGGACGGCTCCCGTGGGCCTGGGGTAGAATACCCGCGAAGTCGGCCGGACAGTCGCTGTCGCGCTTGCGCGATGGAGGAAAGTCCGGGCTCCACAGGGCAGAGTGCCAGGTAACGCCTGGGGGGCGTGAGCCCACGGAAAGTGCCGCAGAAAACATACCGCCGATGGCCGCTGCCCAGGCAGGGGATCAGGTAAGGGTGAAAAGGTGCGGTAAGAGCGCACCGCGCGTCTGGCAACAGGCGTGGCAGGGTAAACCCCACTCGGAGCAAGGCCAAATAGGAACCCCATGGCGCGGCCCGCGTTGGGTTCGGGTAGGCCGCAAGAGGCGTGCGGTGACGCGCGTCCCAGATGAATGACTGTCCACGACAGAACCCGGCTTACAGGCCGACTTCACTCCTTTCTTCGGCGGGCAGCCCGGCTGGCTCGCCGCCAGGGGCAGCGGGTGGGCCGGTAGCCCGCTCCCCCTCCCCCGCGACTCCTCAAGAACTACTTTAAGTTAATCCATCACTGCGCTGATTTGGCGAGCCATTCCTTTTCCAGAATTCTGCTGGTTCGAGATTTCACTGCCAGATCGGTGGATTTCCCCGCAAATTTCGCGAGTTTCCGGCCCAGGGCTGCTTGACTTTGGTTTGATGAGGCATATAGTGGGGCAAATCGGAAATTTGTGGGGAATTGTGGTCTCCCCGCGGGCACAATCAGCGGAGGCCCGGTGTTTCGCGGCAGCAACGAGATCAACATGGATGCCAAGGGACGCATGGCGGTGCCGTCCCGGTATCGGGACGCGTTGCTGGCCCAGGGCGACGGCCAATTGGTTGCGACCATCGACATCGAGGACCGCTGCCTCTTGCTGTACCCGCTGCCGGCCTGGCAGGAGATCGAGACCCAGATCGCACGTCTGCCGACCTTCAATCCCGATACCCGCCGCCTGCAACGGCTGCTGATCGGGCACGCACGGGAGCTGGATCTCGACGGCAATGGTCGGGTGCTCATTCCCCCCGAGTTGCGCACCTACGCCGGACTGGAAAAGCAGGTGGTGCTGGTCGGCCAGGGTCACCGCTTCGAGTTGTGGAGCGCGGATAACTGGGGCGTCCGCCGCGAGGAATGGCTCGCCGAGGCCGCCGGCGGGCGGGCGATCCCGGCGGAAATGCAGAGCCTGTCGCTGTAGCGCCCCGGGCGCCGGCGGAGCGCACCATGGGGGGCGGACACCAGACGGTATTGCGGGATGAGGCGGTGACGGCCTTGTTGACGGATCGGGATGGGTTTTACGTGGACTGTACCTTTGGCCGCGGCGGCCACAGCGCCGAACTGCTGCGGCGCCTCGACCCCGGCGCACGCCTGCTGGCGATCGATCTGGACCCCGAGGCCTGCGCCGCGGCCGCTGCGCAGGCGGCCGAAGATCCGCGCCTGGAGATCGTCCAGGGCTCCTTTGCGGAGCTGCCGGCGCTGCTCGATGCGCGCGGCAGGCGCGGCCGGGTCGCCGGGATCCTGCTCGATCTCGGGGTGTCGTCGCCGCAGCTGGACGACGCGGCGCGGGGTTTCAGTTTCCTGCGCGACGGCCCGCTGGACATGCGCATGGATCCGCAGCAGGGCGAGAGCGCCGCGGCCTGGCTGGCGCGGGCCCGGGAGTCCGAGATCGTCGCGGTGCTGCGCGACTACGGCGAAGAGCGCCACGCGCGGCGCATCGCGCGCGCCATCGTCAGCGCCCGAGCGAGGGCGCCGCTGGAGCGCACCACGCAGCTCGCGGAGGTGATCGCCGCCGCCCATCCGGCCTGGCAGCCCGGGCGCCATCCGGCGACCCAATCGTTTCAGGCCATCCGCATCCAGGTCAACGGCGAGCTGGATGCACTGCGCGCGTTGCTCGCCGAGGTCATCGAACTGCTCCAGGTGGGCGGGCATTTGGTGGTGATCAGCTTTCATTCGTTGGAGGACCGGTTGGTCAAGCGCTTCATTCGCGACGCCGAGCATCCCAGGGTGCCGCGCGGCCTGCCTATCGAGGAGTCCCGGCTGCCGCGCCGACTGCGCAGGCTGGGCCGCGCCCAGCGAGCCTCGGCGACGGAACTGGCGACCAACCCCAGGGCGCGCAGTGCGGTGCTGCGCGCCGCGGAGAAGTTGGCGTGACACCGCTCCGCGAGCGCCAACTGGTGGCCGTGCTGTGGCTCGCGGTGCTCGCCTCGGCGCTGGCCGCGGTGTCCGTCAGTCACGAATGCCGGCGCCTCTACGCCCGGCTCGCGGAGTCGGAACGCACCGAACACCACCTCCAGGTGGAATGGGGCCGCTACTTGCTGGAGCGCAGCACCTGGGCGTCTCCGGGACGGATCGAAAAGCAGGCCCGGGAGGAATACGGTCTGCGTGCGCCGGCCCTGGATGAAATCATCAGGATGCGGCCATGATCCGCAGATCACCCCGCCCGCAGCGCGCGATCGCCTATTGGCGGTACCTGGCAGTGGTCGCCGGGCTGGTGGCGCTGCCTGTGCTGGCGCTGTGGCAGGCCGCCAGCCTGCAGGTGCTGGAAGGCGGCGAGCGCGGCGCGCGCTTTCTGCAGAATCAGGGCGACGCCCGCACCCAGCGCGCGCTGCCCATCCCCGCCTACCGGGGGTTGATCACTGATCGCCGCGGCGAGCCGCTGGCGGTCAGCACCCCGGTGGTGACCCTCTGGGCCGATCCCCGCACCCTGCCCGGGGATCGCGAGTCGCTGGCACCGCTGGCGCGCGAGCTCGGCGTTTCGGTGGAGCGCATCCAGCAGCTGCTGGATGCCAACGCCGAGCGCGAGTTCATGTTCCTGGCGCGGCAATGGAATCCCGGCGACGCTGCCAGGGTGCTCGACCTGGACATCCCGGGAGTCCATGCCCGCGATGAGTTCAAGCGCTATTACCCGGCCGGCGAGGTGACCGCGCAACTGGTCGGCTTCACCAACATCGACGACCGCGGCCAGGAGGGCATGGAGCTGGCCTACGACCACTGGCTGGCCGGCGCACCCGGTGAGCGGCGGGTGATCCGCGATCGCAAGGGCCGGGTGATCAAGGACATCGAACTGGTGCGCAGCGAAAAGCCGGGCAACGATCTGGCGCTGTCGATCGATCTGCGCCTGCAGTATCTCGCCTACCGGGAACTGCGCGCGGCCCTGGAGCAGCATCGGGCGGCGGCCGGCACGGTGGTGATGCTGGATGTGCATACCGGGGAAGTGCTGGCCATGGTCAGCCAACCCTCGTTCAACCCCAATGATCGCGGCCGCATCGACAACGGCGCGTTGCGCAACCGTGCGCTCACCGACCAGCTGGAACCCGGTTCGACCATGAAGCCGTTCACCATGGTGGCGGCCTTGGAGAGCGGCCGCTACCGGCCCGATACCCCCATCGACACCGCGCCCGGCTGGATTCACTTCGGCCGCAAGACCTATCGCGATCACCGCAACTACGGTCTGCTGGACCTCACCGGCGTGCTCGCCAAGTCGAGCCAGGTGGGTACCACCAAGGTGGCCATGACCCTGGAGCCGGAACAGATTCGCAATGTCTTCGAGCGCGTGGGCCTCGGCCAGGCGTTGGGCACGGGTTTCCCCGGCGAGAACACCGGCAGTCTGCCGGTGCGGCGCAAGTGGGCGCTGAGCGAGCACGCCGCGCTGGCGTTCGGCTACGGGATTACCACAACCCCCCTGCAACTGGCCGCCGCCTACGCGGTGCTTGCCAACAGCGGCCTCCGCCAGCCGGTTTCGCTGCTGCGTCGCAGCCCGGGCGAGACCGCCAAGGCCGAGCGGCGCCAGGTGATCGCTCCGCAGATCGCCGCCCAGGTGCGCACCATGATGAAGGCGGTGGTCGAGCGCGGCACCGCCACCCGCGCCGCCATCCCGGTGTACGCCGCGGCCGGCAAGACGGGCACCACTCATAAGGTCGGCCCCGGTGGTTATCAGGACCACCGCTATGTGGCCCTGTTTGCGGGCATGGCGCCGGCGGAGGCGCCGGAGCTGGTCACCGTGGTGGTGATCGACGATCCCCGCGCCGAGGGTTACTTCGGCGGCCTGGCGGCGGCGCCGGTGTTCGCGGCGGTGACCTCCGGCGCCCTGCGGCTGTTCGCGGTGCAGCCGCCGGGCGCGCCGCAGCGGATCGCTGGCGATGCCAGTCCCGCGGAGCCGGTCGGGGGAGGTGCCGGGTGATGGCCGCCGAACACCAGCCGGGCATCCGCCTCGCCGAGCTGGTCACCGAGATCGCGGTGCCGGCGTCCGGCGCCGGCCTGCGGGTGAGCGGTCTCGCGCTCGACAGCCGCACGGTGCGCCCGGGCGACCTGTTCTTCGCACTGCGCGGGCAGCGTCACGACGGCCGGGAGTTTCTCGCCGCCGCCGCCAAAGCCGGCGCTGTGGCGGCGCTGGTCGACACCGCGGCACCGGCGCCGGGCGCGCCATTGCCGGTGTTCGAGGTGGCGGAACTGGCGCAGCGGATCAGCGCCATCGCCGGGCGCTTTTACGGCGAGCCCAGCCATGCGCTTGCGGTGACCGGCATTACCGGCACCAACGGCAAGACCACCTGCTGCCAGTTGCTGGCCCAGTTGTTCACCGCTCTGGAAGCGCCCGCCGGGGTGATCGGCACCCTGGGTGCCGGCCTGCTCGGTGCCGCGCCGCAGGATACGGGCTTCACCACCCCCGATGCCGTCGCCACCCAGCGCCTGCTCGCCGAACTGCGCGCCGCCGGCGCGCGCCGGGTGGCCATGGAAGTGTCCTCCCACAGCCTGGCGCAGGGCCGGGTGGCGGCGGTGCGCTTGCACACCGCGCTGTTCACCAACCTGAGCCGGGACCACCTCGATTACCACGCGAACATGGACGCCTACCGCGAGGCCAAGGCGCGCCTCTTCCGCCAGCCGGAACTCCAGACCGCGGTCGTCAACCTGGACGACCCGGCCGGTCGCGTCATGGCCGCCGCACTGCCGCCGAAGGTGCGGCGCCTGGGTTACTCCGCGCGCGGCGCCGGCGCCGAACTACGCGTCGTGCGGGCGGACCTGGGTCCGGCCGGTGTGCGCGCCCGGATCGCCACCCCCTGGGGCGCGGGCGAGCTGGTCAGCCCACTGCCCGGGGCGTTCAATCTCGCCAATCTGCTGGCGGTCATCGCCGCGGCCTGCGGTCAGGGCTTCGCGCTCGACGCGGTATTGGCCGCGGTGCCGCGGTTGCGCGCCGCGCCCGGGCGCATGCAGGAGGTGGGCGGCGGCCCGCCCAGGGTGATGGTCGACTACGCCCATACCCCGGATGCCCTGCAGCAGGCGCTGGCGGCCTTGCGTCCGGTTACCCAGGGGCGGCTGTGGTGCGTTTTCGGTTGTGGCGGCGAGCGCGATCGGGGCAAGCGCCCGCAGATGGGCGCGATTGCCGCGCAGGATGCCGATCGACTGGTGCTGACCAGCGACAACCCGCGTGGCGAGGATCCACAGGAGATTCTCGCCGAGATCCTCGCCGGCCTGCCCGCGCGGCAGCGCGATGCAGTGGCGGTCATGGCTGACCGCCGCCAGGCCATCGAACACGCCATCGCCGCCGCCGGTCCCGAAGACTGTGTGCTGATCGCCGGGAAGGGACACGAGACCTGGCAGGAGATCCGCGGGGTGCGCTGGCCGTTCGACGACGCTGCGGTCGCGCGCGCCGCGCTCGCTGTCCGGGAGGCGGGCCGATGACGATTCGTCCCCTGACCCTTTCGGAGGCCGCGGGCGCCTTCGGCGGTACCCTGCTCTATCCGGATTGCCGGTTTCGCCGGGTATCCACCGACACCCGGCGGCTGCGCCCGGGCGAGCTGTTCGTGGCGCTGCGCGGCGCGCACTTCGACGCCCACGACTTTCTGCCCGAGGCCGCGCGCCAGGCCTGTGGCCTGGTGGTCGAGCGCGCCGACAAGGCGTTGCTGCTGCCGCAATGGGTGGTGCCGGACACCACGCGGGCGCTGGGCGAGTTGGCCACCCTGGCCCACGCGCAGTTCAGCGGCCCGGTCATTGGCATCACCGGCAGCAGTGGCAAGACCACCGTCAAGGAGATGACCGCGGCCATCCTCCGCGGCCTGGCCCCGGTGCTGGCCAGCCGCGGCAATTTCAACAACCACATCGGTTTGCCGCTGACCCTGTTGTCCGGCGAGCCCGAACAGCGCTTCGCGGTGCTGGAAATGGGTGCCAGCGGTGCCGGCGAGATTGCCTACCTGGCGGAAATCGCGCGCCCCTCGGTGGCGGTGGTGACCAATGTGCTGCCCGCCCACATCCAGGGTTTCGGATCCCTGGACGGGGTGGCGCGCGGCAAGGGAGAAATCTATCGGGCGCTGGGTCCGCGCGGCACCGCGGTGTTCAACCTCGACCTCGAGGCCCGCTGGCTGGAGTCGTGGCGGGCCAATCTGCCCTGCCTGGAGTCGATCAGCTTTGCGGTCGACGATCCCGCCGCCGAGGTCACCGCCGCCGATCTGCGCCTCGACGCCGAGGGCCGCGCCAGCTTTCTGCTGCGCGCGCCGGCGGGGGAGGTGCCGGTCAGCCTGCAGCTACCTGGCCGCCACAATGTCACCAACGCCCTGGCCGCGGCAGCCTGTGCGCTGGCCGCCGGCGCCGACCTGGCGGCGATCGCCGCCGGGCTGCGCGCGGTACTGCCGGCGTCGGGTCGCATGCAGGTGCGCCGCGGCGCCCGCGGCGCGCGCCTCATTGACGACAGCTACAACGCCAATCCGGGCTCGGTGCGTGTCGCCATCGAGACGCTCGCCACCTATGGGGGGCGGCGTCTGCTGGTGTTGGGAGACATGGCCGAACTGGGCGCCGATGCCGCCGCGCAGCACCGCGAGATCGGGAGTTATGCCCGCCAGTTGGGCATCGAGGGGCTCTGTGTCTGGGGTCCCCTGAGTGCGCTGGCGGCGGAGAGTTTCGGCGCCGGCGCCGAAGTGTTCGCCGACAAGGAGGCCCTGGGGCGGGCGTTGCTCGCCCGGCTCGACGCCGACACCACGGTACTGATCAAGGGTTCCCGCTCCGCGGGGATGGAAGACATCGTCCGCATGCTCGACGGGGGGAATGCGCGCCATGCTGCTCTGGCTGACTGATTACCTGACGCAGTACTACAGCGGCTTCGCCGTGTTCGACTACCTGACGCTGCGCGCCATCATGGGCGTGCTGACCGCGCTGGGCATGTCGCTGCTGTTGGGCCCGGGCTTGATCCGCCGGCTCAACGCCCTGCAGATCGGCCAGGCGGTGCGCGATGATGGGCCGCGCTCCCATCTCAGCAAGACCGGCACTCCGACCATGGGCGGTGCTCTCATCCTGCTCGCCATCTTCGTCAGCACCCTGCTGTGGTCGGATCTGGGCAACCGCTATGTCTGGGTGGTGTTGCTGGTGACCCTGGCGTTCGGCGCCATCGGCTGGGTGGACGACTACCGCAAGGTGGTGGCGCGCAATTCCCGCGGGCTGCCGGCGCGCTGGAAGTATCTGTGGCAGTCGCTGGCGGGGTTGGCCGCGGCCATCTTCCTGTACGCGACCGCCGACGTCCCGGCTGCCACCGAACTGATCGTGCCCTTCTTCAAGAACGTCAACTGGGCGATGGGCTGGGGCTTCGTACTGCTCGCCTATTTCGTGATCGTCGGCACCAGCAACGCGGTCAACCTCACCGATGGCCTGGACGGCCTCGCCATCATGCCGACAGTGCTGGTCGGCGGCGCCCTGGGCGTGTTCGCGTACCTGGTGGGCCACGCGGAGTTCTCTCGCTACCTGCACATTCCCTTCATTCCGGGCGCCGGCGAACTGGCGGTGTTCTGCGCGGGCCTGGCCGGCGCCGGCCTGGGTTTTCTCTGGTTCAACGCCTACCCGGCACAGGTCTTCATGGGCGATGTCGGCGCTCTGGCGCTGGGTGCCGCGCTCGGGGTGATCGCGGTGATCGTCCGCCACGAGATCGTGCTCTTCATCATGGGCGGCATCTTCGTGCTGGAGACGGTGTCGGTAATGCTCCAGGTGGCCTCCTACAAGCTTACCGGCAAGCGCATCTTTCGCATGGCGCCCATCCATCACCATTTCGAACTCAAGGGCTGGCCGGAACCGCGGGTGATCGTGCGTTTCTGGATCATCACCGTGATCCTGGTGCTGTTTGGCCTGGCCACCCTGAAATTGCGTTGATACCGATGCACGCCGCCATGAGCCCAACCACCGCCCAGCAGCAGCGCACCGTGATCGCCGGACTCGGCGCCACCGGGCTGTCCGTGGCCCGCCATCTGGCGGCGCGCGGCGAGATCTTCGTAGTGGTCGACAGCCGCCAGGCGCCGCCGGGGCTCGAGGCTCTGCGCGCCGAACACCCGGAGGTACCGGTGTTCCTGGGCCCGCTGGATGCAGAGCTGATGGCGCGCGCGACCCGGATCATCGCCAGTCCCGGCCTGGCGCTGAGCGAACCGGCGCTGGCCGCCGCCGCCGCCGCCGGAGTCGAGATCCTCGGCGATATCGAGCTGTTCGCGCGTGCCGCGCGCGCGCCCGTGGTGGCGATCACCGGCTCCAACGGCAAGAGCACGGTCACCGAGCTGGTCAACGCCATGGCGGTGGCCGCCGGCCGCCGCGCGGCGGTGGGCGGCAATCTGGGCACCCCGGCCCTGGACCTGCTGGGCGACGACATCGAACTCTATGTGCTGGAGCTGTCCAGCTTTCAGCTCGAAACCACCGCCTTGCTCGCTGCCGAGGTGGCGACCGTGCTCAACCTGAGTCCGGATCACCTCGACCGCCATGCAGATCTCGCCGCCTACCGGCGCGCCAAGCAGCGCATCTACCGCGGCGCCCGCCAACTGGTGGTCAACCGCGACGACCCCGCGACCGAGGTGCTGGCCGCCCCGGGGGTGAGCCGCTGGAGCTTTGGACTCTCGGCACCAGCCGGGCCGACCGAGTTCGGACTGGTGGCGCGCGCCGATGGCGCCTGGCTGGCCTGCGGCGACCGGCCCTTGCTGGCGGTATCCGAACTCCGTGTCGCCGGCCGCCACAATGTCGCCAACGCGCTCGCCGCGCTGGCGCTGGGCTCCGCTGCGGGATTGGCGGAGGACGCCATGTGCTCGGCGCTGCGCGCCTTCCGCGGCCTGCCGCACCGCTGTCAGGTGGTATTGGCGCGTGACGGCATCACCTGGATCGACGATTCCAAGGCCACCAATGTCGGCGCCGCCATCGCCGCCCTGGCGGGACTGGACAGCGGTGCCGCCAACCTGGTGCTGATCGCCGGCGGCCAGGGCAAGGGGCAGGACTTCGCCGAGCTGGCCGCGGCGCTGTCCGGCCGGGTGCGCCTCGCGATCCTGATCGGCGAGGCCGCCGCGGCGATCGAAGCCGCCATCGCCGGCCGGGCGCCCGTACAGCGCGCCGACTCCATGGTGGCGGCTGTCGCCCGGGCCCGTGCCGCCGCCCGCCCCGGCGATCTGGTGCTGCTGTCGCCGGCCTGCGCCAGTTTCGACATGTTCACCGGTTACGCCGACCGCGGTGAGCGCTTCGCGCGCGCCGCCCGGGAGCTGCCATGAGGCCGGAGCTGACCGCGCCCTGGGAACGCCTGCGGGTGCACTGGCGACCGCTGCTGCCCGGCGGTTACGACCGCTGGCTGATGGGCGCCACCCTGGTGCTGTTGTCGCTGGGTGTGGTCATGGTGGCCTCGGCCTCGCTGGGGTTCGCCGCCCAGCGCGGCGACGCGCTCTATTTCCTCAAGCGGCATCTGCTCTACCTGGGCATGTCCCTGGGGCTCGCGCTGGTGGTGCTGCGCGTGCCCCTGGCCTGGTGGTACACCCACAGCGGCACCCTGCTGATGCTCTCGATGGCATTGCTCGTAGTGGTGCTGATCCCCGGCATCGGGCGCGAGGTGAACGGCAGCAGGCGCTGGATTCCGCTGGGGCCCTTCACCTTCCAGGTGGGTGAGTTCGCCAAGCTTGCCATGGTGGTGTTCACCGCGGCCTATCTACAGCGCCGCCAGCTGCAGTTGCGCGAACAATGGCAGGATTTCGCCAAGCCGCTGGGCATTCTCGGGGTGTTCGCCGTGCTCCTGCTGCTGCAGCCGGACCTGGGCACGGCGGCGGTGATTGCCGCCACCGTGGTGGTAATGATGTTCATGGCCGGCGTGCGCCTGTGGCAGTTCACCCTGCTGGCACTCGGCGGGCTCGGGACCCTGGCGGTGCTGGTGGTGACCTCGCCCTATCGGGCGCAGCGGCTGGTGAGCTATCTGGATCCCTGGGCGGACCAGTTCAATACCGGCTATCAGCTGACCCAGTCGCTGATCGCCTTTGGCCGCGGGGGCTGGTTCGGCGTCGGCCTCGGCAACAGCGTGCAGAAGGCCTTTTACCTGCCCGAGGCCCACACCGATTTCATCTTCGCGATTCTCGCCGAGGAGCTGGGTTGGGTGGGGGTCGCCCTGGTGGTGGCGCTGTTCTGTGTACTGGTGGAGCGCTGCTTCGCCTGCGCGCGCAGCGCCATCCAGCGGCAGGACTGGTTCGCCGCCTTCATCGCCTTCGGCGTCGGCATTCTGCTGGCCGGACAGTCCTTCATCAATATCGGCGTGACCGCCGGTCTGTTGCCCACCAAGGGGCTGACGCTGCCGCTGGTGAGCTATGGCGGCAGCAGCCTGCTGATGAGCTGCGCCATGCTCGCGCTGGTGCTGCGGCTGGGGGCGGAAATGGAACAGCGCGCGGAAGCGGCGCGGCAGATGCGGCGCGAGCGCAGTGGAGGGTAAGCGGGTGTTGATCATGGCGGGTGGAACCGGCGGACATGTGTTTCCCGCGTTGGCGGTTGCTGCCGAACTGCGCGCGCGCGGCTGCGCCGTCCACTGGCTGGGCACGCGCCGCGGCATCGAGGCGCGGCTGGTGCCGGAACAGGGTTATCCAATCGATTTCCTGCGCGTCCGCGGTCTGCGCGGCAAGCGCTTGCGCGCCCGGCTGCAGGGCCTGGTCGGCCTCTGCGCGGCGGGCTTTCAGGCGCTGGCCGCGGTGCGCCGGATCCGGCCCCAGGTGGCGCTGGGCTTTGGCGGCTACGCGGCCGGTCCGGGCGCGGTGGCCGCCCGGTTGTGCGGCGTGCCCCTGGTGATCCACGAGCAGAATGCCGTCGCCGGGACCACCAATCGCCTGCTGGCGCGCCTCGCGACCCGGGTGCTGACCGGGTTTCCGGATGCCCTGCCGAGGGCGCGGCACACCGGCAATCCGTTGCGCGCGGACATAGCCGCGTTGGCGGCCGGCGCCGGGCCAGCGGCCGCGGAGCGCCCCCATCTGCTGGTTCTGGGCGGCAGCCTGGGGGCGCGCGCCCTCAATCGAGCGGTACCGTCGGCGCTGGCCCTGCTGCCGGCCGCGGAACGTCCCCTGGTGCGTCACCAGTGCGGTGCCGAGCATCTCGAGGACGCCCGCGCCCAGTACCGCGCGGCCGGTGTCGAAGCCGAGCTGCTGCCCTTTATCGACGACATGGCGGCGGCCTACCGCTGGGCGGACTTCGCCATGTGCCGGGCCGGCGCCCTGACCGTGGCGGAGCTGGCGGCGGCCGGCCTGCCCGCGGTGCTGGTGCCCTATCCGCACGCCATCGACGACCACCAGTTTCACAACGCGCGCTGGCTGGAGCGCGGCGGCGCGGCCCTGGTGCTGCGCGAAGCCGAGCTCGACGCGGCACGGCTGGCGGGCGTGCTCCGCGACTGGGGCGGCGATTCCCGGCGGCGCGCCGAACAGGCCGCCCGGGCCCGTGGCCTGGCGTTGCCCGATGCCGCGCGCGCGGTCGCCGACGCCTGCCTGGAGGTGGCGCGATGACCGGCTTCCAGGTACCGGAGATGCGGCGCATCCGGCGCATTCACTTCGTCGGCATCGGCGGCGCCGGGATGAGCGGCATCGCCGAAGTGCTGCTCAACCAGGGCTACAGGATCTCCGGCTCGGATCTGATGGAAAACGCCAGCGTGAAGCGTCTGCGCGAGCTGGGGGCCACCATCTGCATCGGTCATGCCGCGGCCCACGCCGAAGGTGCCGACGTGGTCGTGCAGTCGGCGGCGGTGGCCGCCGACAACCCGGAACTGGGCGCCGCCCGACAGGCGCGCATTCCCATCGTGCGGCGCGCCGAGATGCTCGCCGAGCTGATGCGCTACCGGCACGGCATCGCGGTCGCCGGCACCCATGGCAAGACCACCACCACCAGTCTGATTGTCGCTATTCTCGCCGCCGCCGGCCGCAACCCCACCTTTGTGATCGGCGGCCGGGTCAATGCCGCCGGCACCAACGCGGGTCTGGGGGAGAGCCGCTACTTCGTCGCCGAGGCCGACGAGAGCGACGCCTCCTTCCTGCACCTCCAGCCTATGGTCGCGGTGGTCACCAATATCGATGAGGACCATATGGCGACCTACGACTTCGAGGTCGCCAAGCTCAAGCACACCTTCGTCGAGTTTCTCCACAACCTGCCGTTCTACGGGATCGCGGTGCTGGGGATCGACGCCGCCATGGTCCGAGAGCTGCTGCCCCGGGTGGCGCGCCAGGTGATCACCTACGGGTTCTCCGAGGATGCCGACTACCGCATCGAAGAGACCAGTTTCGCCGCCACCCGGACCCGCTTCCTGCTCCACCGGCCGGAGCGTGAACCGCTGCACGTCGAGCTCAATGTGCCCGGCGCCCACAACGTGCTCAACGCCGCCGCCGCGGTGGCCGTGGCCTGCGACGAGGGCGTCTCCGACGCCGCTATCCTCGCCGGTCTGGCGGGCTTCCAGGGGGTGGACCGGCGCTTCGACATCCAGGGCGAATTCCCGGTGACGGGCGGCAGTCTGCTGCTGGTCGACGACTATGGCCACCATCCCGCCGAGGTGGCCGCCATCCAGCGTGCGGTGCGCGACGGCTGGCCCGGGCGCCGTCTGGTGATGGTGTTCCAGCCCCATCGCTACAGCCGCACCCGGGATCTCTACGAGGATTTCGTCCGGGTACTGTCCGACAACGACCTGTTGGTGGTGCTGCCGGTCTATCCGGCCGGCGAGGAGGAGATCCCGGGCGCCGACAGCCGCAGCCTGTGCCGCAGCATCCGCCTGCGGGGCATGCTCGATCCGGTCTACGCCGAAAGCATCGAGGCGGTGCCGGAACTGCTCGCCAACCTGGTGCGGCCGGACGATATCGTCATTACCCAGGGCGCCGGCAATGTCGGCCGCCTGTGTCAGCTGCTCGCCGAGCGGGGGTTCGAGCCGTGAGCGGCGGCGGGCGCGGTGTGCGGGGTCCGGTCGCGGTGCTCTGCGGCGGCTGGTCGGCGGAGCGCGAGATCTCGCTGCAAAGCGGTACCGCCGTGCTCGACGGCCTGCGCGCCGCGGGCGTGAACGCCTATCTGGTCGATGCCGGCGACGATCTGCTGGCGCAGCTGATCGCGACACCGCCCGCCGCCGCCTTCATCGCTCTGCACGGCCGCGGCGGCGAGGACGGCACCCTGCAGGGCGCCCTGGAATGGCTCGGCCTCCCCTACACCGGCAGTGGCGTCAAGGCTGCCGCGCTGGCAATGGACAAGCTGCGCTGCAAGCAACTGTGGCAGGGCGCCGGGTTGCCCACGGCCGACTTCGCCGCGCTGGCGGCGGACAGCGACTGGACGCGGGTGCTGGCCGAGCTGGGCGGCGATGTCATGGTGAAACCGGCGCGCGAGGGCTCCAGCCTGGGCATGGCCCGGGCGTGCACCCCCGCCGAGCTGGCCGCCGCCTGGCGCGCCGCCGCCGCCTATGACGACTCGGTGATCGCCGAGGCCTGGCTGGAGGGCGCCGAATATACAGTCGCGGTGCTCAACGGCCGCGCCCTGCCGGTGATCCGCCTCGAGACCGACTGCGAGTTCTACGACTACGACGCCAAGTATCTGCGCGACGACACCCGCTACCTGTGTCCCTGCGGGCTGGCACCGGCGCAGGAGGCCGAGTTGCAAAGGCTCGCGCTGAACGCCTTCGCCAGTCTCGAAGGGCGTGGCTGGGGCCGGGTCGACCTGATGGCCGACCGGCAGGGCCGCTGGCGCCTGCTGGAGGTCAACGCCGTGCCCGGCATGACCGACCACAGCCTGGTGCCCATGGCCGCCCGGGCCGCCGGCCTGTCCTTTGCGGAGCTGGTTGCCGAAATCCTGGCCGGCGCGACCTGCGGGCGGCCGCGGGAGCGGAGCAGATGACCGCCGCCCGCCGCAATCTCCGTCGCAATGTGCGCCGCGATCCGGCGCGCCGCCAGCGCCTCGTCCGTCTGCTGCGGGTGACCGCCGCCACCCTGGTGGTGGTGGCTGCGGGCAGCGTGGTACTGGCCGCCAGCGTGGTGCTGTTCCGGCATCTGGATGCGCCCCTGCGGGTGATCGCGGTGGACGGCGAGATCCGCCACCTGGGCCGCGACGAGATCGAGGGCTTGGTCAGCCGCCACCTCAACGGCGGTTTTCTCACCCTCGACATGCAGGCGTTGCGCGACGTACTGGAGCGGCATCCCTGGATCGCCGAGGCCAGCGCGCGCCGCGAATGGCCTGACGGCCTCTACCTGCATCTGGTGGAGGAGGCGCCGGTGGCGCGCTGGGGAGAGGCGCAGTTTCTCAATGGCCGCGGCCAGGTGCTGCCCGGGGTCGCCGCCGATGATTTCGCCGGTCTGCCGCGTCTGGACGGACCCGAGGGTGAGCAGGTTCGACTGATGACGACGTACCGCGAATTCGCCGCGCGCCTGGCCCCGGAGGGCCTGCGCATCGAGCGCCTGGTCAGTTCCGCGGCCGGGGTGCGCCTGCGGCTGGCCGGCGACATCGAATTGGTGCTGGGCCGGGAGCAGCTCGACGCGCGCCTGGGCCGCTTTCTGGTGGTCTGGCGGGGCGCGCTGATGGCCAGGCGGGGCGCGCTGGCCCATGCGGATGCGCGTTACGACAACGGTATTGCGGTGCGCTGGCGCGAGATGCCGGCGGAACAGGACGCCTGATGCGGAGCGAGGATCGAGTGGGGAACCTCATATGGCAATGATCAGCGGCGAGCAGATGATCGTCGGGCTGGATATCGGCACCTCCAAGGTGGTCGCCATCGTCGGCGTGGCCGGCGCCAACGGTAAGCTGGAGATCGTCGGTACCGGCCACTACCCCTCCTCGGGGATGAAGAAGGGCGTGGTGGTCAACATCGAGTCCACGGTGCAGGCCATTCAGCGCGCCATCGAAGAAGTCGAGCTGATGGCCGGCTGCCAGATCCACTCGGTCTATGCGGGCATCGCCGGCAGCCATATCCGCAGCCTGAACTCCCACGGCATCGTCGCCATCCGCGACCGCGAGGTGCACCAGACGGACATCGACCGGGTGATCGACGCCGCCCGCGCGGTGGCCATCCCGGCGGATCAGGAGATCCTCCACGTGCTGCCCCAGGAATTCATCATCGACAACCAGGAGGGCGTGCGCGAACCCCTGGGCATGTCCGGCGTGCGCCTGGAAGCCAAGGTGCACCTGGTCACCTGCGCCGCCAATGCCGCCCAGAACATCAAGAAATGCATCCGCCGCTGCGGGCTGGAGGTCGAGGACATCATCCTCGAACAGCTCGCCTCCAGCTATTCGGTGCTCACCGAGGACGAGAAGCAGCTCGGCGTCTGCCTGGTCGATATCGGCGGCGGCACCACCGATATCGCCATCTTCACCGACGGCGCCATCCGCCATACCGGGGTGATCCCCATCGCCGGCGACCAGGTCACCAACGACATCGCCATGGCGCTGCGCACCCCTACCGCCCACGCCGAGGAGCTCAAGATCAAGTACGCCTGCGCGCTCGCGCAGCTCGCCGGTGCCGAGGAGACCGTCAAGGTGCCCAGTGTCGGCGACCGGCCACCGCGCAGCCTGTCCCGGCAGGCGCTGGCCGAGGTGGTCGAGCCGCGCTACGACGAGCTCTTCACCCTGGTGCAGGCCGAGTTGCGGCGCAGCGGCCTGGAAGAACTGGTCGCCGCCGGCATCGTGCTCACCGGCGGCACCTCGAAGATGGAAGGCGTGATCGATCTCGCCGAGGAGATTTTTCACATGCCGGTGCGGCTGGGCATGCCGCACGGCATCCAGGGTCTGTCCGACATCGTCAACAACCCGATCTATTCCACTGGCGTCGGGTTGTTGCTGTACGGACTGCAGCAGCAGGACAACCGCCAAGGGGCGGGCAAGGTGGCCAGCAACGGCTGGTTGGGTCGTATCCGAAAGTGGCTCCAGGACAATTTGTAGGGACCTTTCGGAGGGAACCGTCATTTCATGATAGCGCAAGCGAGGATAATCAAATGTTTCAAATCGTTGACAATGTTCCAGAAACCGCCGAAATCAAGGTGATCGGCGTCGGTGGCGGGGGCGGCAACGCCGTGCGCCACATGATCTCCCAAGCGGTCCATGGCGTGGAGTTCATTTGCGCCAACACCGATTCCCAGGCGCTCAAGGACATCGAGCGCGCCACCCTGCTGCAGCTGGGCGGTGGCATCACCAAGGGGCTGGGCGCCGGTGCCAACCCCGAAGTCGGCCGCCAGGCCGCGCTGGAGGACCGCGACCGCATCGCCGAGGTAATCAGTGGTGCGGACATGATATTCATCACCGCGGGCATGGGCGGCGGTACCGGCACCGGGGCGGCGCCCATCGTCGCTGATGTCGCCCGCGAGCTGGGTATCCTCACCGTGGCCGTGGTCACCCGGCCGTTCGGCTTCGAGGGCCGCAAGCGCCAGGCGATCGCCGACGAGGGGATCCGCCAACTCAAGGACCGGGTCGATTCACTGATTACCGTACCCAACGAAAAACTGCTCGCAGTGCTGGGCAAGTCCACCAGCCTGCTGCAGGCCTTCGCCGCCGCCAACGACGTCCTGCTTGGCGCGGTGCAGGGCATCGCGGACCTTATCATCCGCCCGGGCATGATCAACGTCGACTTCGCCGACGTGAAGACAGTGATGTCCGAAATGGGTATGGCCATGATGGGCTCCGGCCGCGCCACCGGCGAGAGCCGCGCGCGCATCGCCGCCGAGGCCGCCGTGCTGAGCCCGCTGCTCGAAGACATCGACCTGCAGGGCGCCCGGGGCATCCTGGTCAACATCACCGCCGGCCCCGAGCTATCGCTCGGTGAGTTTTCCGAGGTGGGCGATACCGTCGAAGAATTCGCCTCCGACAACGCCACCGTGGTGGTGGGTACCGTGATCGATCCGGACATGGGCGACGAAATCCGGGTCACCGTGGTCGCCACCGGCCTCGGCCGCCCCGAAGAAGATGTTCGGCCGATCGCCGCTGCCAGCTCGCGGATCGCCAAAGTGGTACAGAACAACGGCGAAGTCGACTACGCTGCCCTGGAGAAGCCCACGGTGAGCCGACGGTCGATGACCGAGGCAACCGCGCGCAAGCTCGACCTGCGCCAGGAAGCCGACCTCGACTATCTTGATATCCCGGCCTTCCTGCGCCGCCAGGCAGACTGAACCGCCGGAGCATTGCCTTGTAGGGTGGATTAGCCGCAGGCGCATCCACCGAAAGGTAGCGGAGTGATTCGCCGGGCGTGCCCGCGGAATGGGAGAGCCTTGTAGTTGTAGGGTGGATAAGCCGCAGGCGCATCCACCAAAGGATTGCGACGCGGTTTGTCGAGGATCGCCGGATGCGCCCGCCTGACGGCCGGCTTATCCGGCCTACGGGATGGGCGAGCCTTGACGGCGGTGGCAGCGCCGCCGCCGCTGTGAACCCCGCCTCGGCTGCCGGTTGACCCCTTTCCCCTCCGGGCGTTTGCGACTGGCGGCGGGCGGTGGGGTTTTGCTACCATCTACCGTTAGCCTTCCGGGATGGCATTGGTTTGATCCGACAGCGCACCCTGAAAAACACTATCCGTGCCGCTGGTGTCGGCCTGCACACCGGAGAGAAGGTCTACCTCACCCTGCGCCCGGCGGAGCCCGATACCGGCATATGCTTTCGGCGCATTGATCTGGACCCGCCGGTGGACATTCCGGCCTGCGCCCAAAACGTCGGTGACACCACCCTGTCGACTACCCTGGTCAGGGGCGATGTGCGGGTATCCACGGTCGAACACCTGCTCTCGGCGCTGGCTGGCCTGGGTATCGACAACGCCATCATCGAGGTGACCGCGCCGGAAGTCCCGATCATGGATGGCAGCGCCGGCCCCTTCGTGTTCCTGATCCAGTCGGCGGGGATCGTCGAGCAAGCCAGCGCCAAGAAGTTCCTGCGCATTCTCAAGCCGGTTTCGGTGGAGCAGGACGGCAAGCGGGCAGGTTTCCGGCCCTACGAGGGGTTCAAGGTCTCCTTCGCGATCGATTTCGATCACCCGGCCTTCGAGCCGGGCGCCCTGCAGGTCAGTGTCGACTTTTCCAGTACCGTCTTCGTCAAGGACGTGAGCCGCGCGCGCACCTTCGGGTTCATGCACGAGATCGGCTATCTGCGCTCCAAGGGACTGGTGCTGGGCGGCAGTCTGGAAAACGCCGTGGTGGTCGACGACAAGGGCGTGCTCAACGAAGAGGGGCTGCGCTACAAGGACGAGTTCGTCAAACACAAGATCCTGGATGCGATCGGCGACCTCTATCTCCTCGGCCACAGTCTGATCGGCGAATTCGATGCCGAGAAGTCCGGTCACGCGCTCAACAACGCCCTGCTGCGCAAGCTGCTGAGCCAGCCGGATGCCTGGGAGATCGTCTCCTTCGAGGCCGAAGGCGAGCTGGCGCCGATTTCCTACGGCCGACCACTGCTGGCCAGTTGAGCGAGGACCGCGCCACATGAAGATCATCTTTCTCGGCGGCGCCCGATCCCGTAGCCTCCATGTGAACCGCCGCCTGCAGGTGGCGCTGCTGGCCGTGCTCTGCCTGCTGCCGCTCGCCGCCGGCCTGGGGTTGGGGAGCGCGCTGGCCTCGCTGACCGGCGCGCCGGTCCCGGAAGCGCGTATCGATGACCTGCGCGACCAGCTTGCCGCCGAGCGCGAGCGTCTCGCCGCCGGTGAGGCCGCCGCCCGCCAGCGGCTGCAGGCGATCACCCTCAAGCTCGCCGAGTTGCAGAGTCGCGCACTGCGCCTCGACGCCCTTGGCGAACGCATGGCGGAGGTCGCGGGCATGGATCCCGAGGAATTCGGTTTCGCCAGGCCGCCGGCCCAGGGCGGCCCCGAGCAGCTTCCCCAACAGCCCCCGGCGCTGGAGTTCGACGAGCTGTTCGCCGAGCTCGACGCCCGCCTGGAGGCCCGCGAACAGCAACTGCGCCTGCTCAGCGAGCTGACCCGCGATCGCAGGCTGGCGCGCGAGAGCACCCTGACCGGCTATCCGGTCGCCAAGGGCTGGATCTCCTCCCGCTATGGTTACCGGGTGGACCCGTTCAACGGTCGCCGCGCCTGGCACGGCGGGGTCGATTTCGCCGGCCGCGCGGGCAGCTCCGTGGTGGCGGTCGCCGCCGGGGTGGTCACCGCCGCCGGGCGCGACGGCGCCTATGGCAACAGCGTCCAGGTCGACCACGGCGATGGCCTGGTTACCCGCTACAGTCACAACCGCAAGAATCTCGTCGCCGTCGGTGAGCTGGTCAAGAAAGGACAGCCCATCGCCACCATGGGCAGCACCGGCCGCGCCAGCGGTCCCCATGTCCACTTCGAGGTGACCCGCGACGGCCGCAGCCTCGATCCAGCGCCTTATATACAGCGCGCCGCCCGGTGACATACCATACGGCCCCTTTCGCGAGGGCGTGACGCAGTTTCCGCCGGGTCAGGGATCCACTTTTGGCAGCCATTCTCAGAAAACTGTTCGGCACTCAGAACGAGCGCACCCTGCGCGCGCTGCGCGGGACGGTGCGCGCGATCAACGAGGCCGGCGCCGCGCTGGAGGCCCTGGACGATACCGCGCTGCGCGCCAAGACCGACGAGTTCCGCGAGCGCCTGGCGGCGGGTGCGACCCTCGACCGGCTGCTGCCGGAAGCCTTCGCGGCGGCCCGCGAAGTCGCCTCGCGCACCCTGGGCCTGCGCCATTTCGATGTCCAGCTGATCGGCGGCATCGTGCTCCATCAAGGCAAGATCGCCGAGATGCGCACCGGCGAGGGCAAGACCCTGGTCGCTACCCTGCCGGCCTATCTCAACGCGCTTGGCGGCAGTGTGCATGTGGTGACCGTCAACGACTATCTGGCGCGGCGCGATGCCACCTGGATGGGGCCGATCTACCGGGCGTTGGGCCTCTCGGTGGGGGTGATCCAGTCCTTTGCGGGGCCAGGTGCGGCCAACTCCTTTGTGCTCGGTGAGGACGGCGAGCTGGCGCCGGTCGAGCGCCGCGAGGCCTATGCCGCCGACATCCTCTACGGCACCAACAACGAATTCGGCTTCGACTACCTGCGCGACAACATGGCGCTGCGCCTGGAGGACAAGAGCCAGCGCGGCCAGACCTACGCCATCGTCGACGAAGTCGACTCCATCCTCATCGACGAGGCGCGCACGCCGCTGATCATCTCCGGCGCCGCCCGTGACAGCTCCGAGCTCTACAAGCGCATCGATCAGCTGGTGCGGTTGCTCCAGCCGGGCACCGAGGCGGAGCCCGGTGACTTCATCCCCGACGAGAAGACCCGGCAGATCGAACTCACCGAGGCCGGCCACGAAAAGATCGAGCAGTTGCTCTCCGGCGAGGGCCTGCTCGGCGCGGACGACAGCCTCTACCAGGCCGCCAATTTGGGCCTGCTCCACCATGTACACAACGCGCTGCGCGCCCGCAATCTGTTTCACCGCGACGTCGAGTACATCGTCCGCGACGCCCAGGTGGTGCTGATCGACGAGCACACCGGGCGCACCATGCCCGGCCGGCGTCTCTCCGAGGGTCTGCACCAGGCCATCGAGGCCAAGGAAGGAGTGAGCATCCAGAGCGAGAGCCAGACACTCGCCTCCACCACCTTCCAGAACTACTTCCGGCTCTACGAGAAGCTGTCCGGCATGACCGGCACCGCCGATACCGAAGCCTTCGAGTTCCAGCAGATCTACGGTCTTCAAGTGGTGGCGATCCCGCCCAACAGGTCCATCGTACGCAAGGATCTCAACGACCTCATCTACATGACCCAGCAGGAAAAATTCGACGCCGTGGCGGAGGACATCATCTCCTGCCGCGAGCAGGGCGCGCCCGTGCTGGTGGGTACCGCCTCGATCGAGAACTCCGAGCTGCTCTCCGCCGAGCTTGACAGGCGCGGCGTCGGGCACCAGGTGCTCAACGCCAAGTTTCACGAAAAGGAAGCCGAGATCATCGCCCAGGCCGGCCGCCCGGGCGCCGTCACCATCGCCACCAACATGGCCGGCCGCGGCACCGACATCGTGCTCGGCGGCAGCCTGGATGCCGAGCTCGCCGCGCTCGACAATCCCTCGGAAACCGAGATCGCCCGCATCGAGGCCGACTGGCAGCAGCGCCACGAGCAGGTGCTGGCCGCCGGTGGCCTGCACATCCTGGGCACCGAGCGCCACGAGTCGCGGCGCATCGACAACCAGCTGCGCGGCCGCGCCGGGCGCCAGGGCGATCCCGGCGTCTCGCGGTTCTACCTGTCCATGGAGGACAGCCTGATGCGGTTGTTCATCTCCGATCGGGTCAAGGGCATGATGGGCGCGTTGGGCATGGAAAAGGGTGAGGCCATAGAACACCGCATGGTCAGCAACGCCGTCGAAAAGGCCCAGCGCAAGGTCGAGGGCCGCAACTTCGACATCCGCAAGCAGCTGCTCGAATACGACGACGTCGCCAACGACCAGCGCCAGGTCATCTACCAGCAGCGCGATGAACTGCTCGCCGCCGAGGACATCTCCGAGCTCATCGACAACCTGCGCCGCGAGGTGATCGGCGATACCGTCAACCGCTTCATTCCGCCCCAGAGCCTCGCCGAGCAATGGGACGTCAAGGGCCTCGAAGAAGAACTGCACCGCGAGCTCAACCTGGAACTGCCCGTGCAGCGCTGGCTCGATGAGGAGGACGACCTGCACGAGGAAGGCCTGCGCGCGCGCATCCACCAGGCCGCCGACGACGCCTATGCGGCGCGGGTCGCCGAGATCGGGCCGGACATGCACCAGATCGAGAAGCAGGTCATGCTGCAGGTGCTCGACAACCACTGGAAGGAGCACCTGGCGGCCATGGACCAGCTGCGCCAGGGCATCGGCCTGCGCGCCTATGCACAGAAGAACCCCAAGCAGGAATACAAGCGCGAAGCCTTCACGATGTTCCAGGACATGCTGGCCAACATCAAGCACGACACCGTGCGCTTCCTGGTGCGCCTGGAAGTCCGCCGCCAGGACGAGGCCGAGGTCCTGGAACGAAGCCGCCGCGAGGAAGAGGCCCGCCGCCGGCTCGCCTTCCAGCACAATGAGGTTTCGGCACTGGCCCAGGAAGCGCCCGCCGAAGCGATCCGTGCCGCGGCAGGTGGCGGCGGCAGCGCCGCTGCACCCGCACCCTTTACCCGGGAAGCGCCCAAGGTGGGCCGCAACGCCCCTTGCCCCTGCGGCTCCGGCAAGAAGTACAAGCAGTGCCACGGCCGCCTTTGATCCGCCGCAGCGCGGAGCGCCTGACCCGTGGCGGTCGGTGACGGGCGGCTGCCGCCGCTGGCGGCGGTTGCCGGCGTGCGCCTGGGCACCGCCAGCGCCGGGGTGCGTAAGCCCGGACGCCGCGACCTGGTGGTGATCGAGTTGGCGCCGGGCAGTACCTGCGCCGGGCTCTTCACCCGCAACGCCTTCTGCGCCGCCCCGGTGCAGATCGCCCGTGACCATCTCCAGCGCAGCGCCCCGCGCTACTGGGTGATCAACACCGGCAACGCCAATGCCGGCACCGGTCGGCCCGGCCTGGATGCTGCCCGCGAGGTCTGCGCCGCCCTGGCCGGCAATGTCGGAGTCGCGACCGAGCAGGTCCTGCCGTTCTCCACCGGCGTCATCGGCGAACCCCTGCCCGCCGAACGCATCGTCGCCGCCCTGCCGGCCGCAGTTGAGGCGCTCGATGCCGATGGCTGGCGGCTGGCAGCCGAAGGGATTCTCACCACGGATACCCGTGCCAAGGGCGCCAGCCGTGTGCTCCGCATCGCCGGCCGCGACATTGCCATCACCGGCATCGCCAAGGGCGCCGGCATGATCCGCCCGGACATGGCGACCATGCTCGCCTTCGTCGCCACCGACGCCCAGGTTCCCCAGCCGCAGCTACAGACGCTGCTCGAAGCCGCCGCGGCGCGCTCCTTCAACCGCATCACCATTGACGGCGACACCTCCACCAACGACGCCCTGATGCTGGCCGCCACCGGGGCGGCGGAGGTGGAGCTCGACGCCGCCGCCCTGTACGCCCTGGGCGAAGCCGTCGCCGAGATTTGCATCGAGCTCGCCCAAGCCCTCGTGCGCGACGGCGAGGGCGCCACCAAGTTCGTCACCGTGCGCGTCGAGGGCGGCGCCGGTGCCGCCGAATGCCTGGCGGTCGCCTACGCCGTCGCCGAATCCCCGCTGGTCAAGACCGCGCTCTTCGCCAGCGACCCCAACTGGGGGCGGATCCTCGCCGCCGTCGGCCGCGCCGGAGTGGCCGGGCTCGACGTCGGGCGGGTCAGCCTGTGGCTCGACGAAGTGCTGATCGCCGAAGGCGGCGCCCGCGCCCCCGGCTACACCGAGGCCGCTGGCCAGCGGGTGATGGACCGCGAGGAAATCACCATCCGCCTGCACCTGGGCCGCGGCGACAGCGCCGAGACCCTGTGGACCACCGACCTGTCCCACGAATACGTGCGCATCAATGCCGAATACCGGACCTGAGCCGGAGTCGCCACCGCCGCTGCGCGTCGTCGCCGGCATCATCCTCGCGCCCGCCGCCGACCGCATCCTGCTCGCCCTGCGGCCCTTGCACAAGCATCTCGGCGGCCTCTGGGAATTCCCCGGCGGCAAACTGGAAGCCGGCGAAGCTCCCGCCGCGGGGCTCGCCCGGGAGCTGGCCGAGGAACTCGCCATCCGGGTGCTCGACTGCGAGCGCTACCTGAGCCTCGATCACGATTACGGCGACCGCCGACTGCACCTGGAAGCCTGGCTGGTGCGCGCCTTCGCCGGCGAACCCTTCGGCAACGAAGGCCAGCAAATCGCCTGGGTCGAACGCCTGCACCTCGACCGTTACCCCATGCCCGCCGCCAACCAGCCCATCGCCGCCGCCCTGCGCGCCGCCATGCCGTAGGCGTAGATCGGATTAGGCCGGCGCAACGCCGGACCATGCTGGGACCGAGCAAGCGCCACGCGAGCGTGCATGCCAGGTGCTGTGGGGAGGCGGGCCCTTGCCCGGTCAAGTTGTGGACTCACTGGTTACGCCTGCTGCGTCATCTGCCGACCACGATAAGCACGAGGCCTAGCAAGAGTGCTATTCCCAGGGCATCAACCCCCGGCGGTCCGTTTACCGTATCGCCAAAATAGAGGTGCAGCGGGAGATCTGCGACCGCCACGCCAACCAATACATAGCCTACCCACAATGTATATTCATTCCTTCTTGGAAGCATCGGGTGACTCGGATTACTTGCCAGCGGGTAGAGTGAATGGCGACACTTCCCATCGTGGTGGCGACCAGTGGCGACCCGGTAAATGACATATCCAATTACAATAGCGATCAATGCGGTCCAGACAACAAGTAGCGCCATAGTCGCACCTAGACCTAACGCCCGCAGCAGCGCGGCTTTGGAATGGCGGCGAAGTCACTATGGAAAAGGCGTCGCCGTGCCTGCGATGGCTATGTGCGCTGAGCGACGTTCGGAAACCTCTCGGGATGCTCAATAATTTCCTCCGTCAGGTCTACATCAAGATCAGGCCAGTAGAAGTGTCCGGGCGACTGCTCCTCAACGTTCACGATTGAACTGACAGGCTGCTCCTTAAACCACGGAAAACTGTTATACGGCATGAAAAACTCACGGTCGTGTGCCAGAAGCCAGACGCCGTGTGTAGAGATATTCGTCACCTCAACTGCTGAAGTGCTGTTTCCAGGCGCTGACAAGCTCATCGCGGTGATCCTCCACCAGTGATTCGATTTCTTTCAACTGCTGCCGGTTATAGGCGTAGTTTTTGGCAAGCTCAAGATCTGGTTCAAGCCAGAATTTGGCCTCCCCATCTCTTGATGCTACATGAACATGGATCCGAGATTCTTCTCGGGAAAAGAAAAAGAAGCGATATCCCTTCGCTATGAATATTGTAGGACTCATCCATACTCCTCACGCATAATGTTGGCGCTCATCCGCGCTTGGGGCTGTCGCGAAGTTGCGGCAACAAAGGCGCGGTAGGGTCAAGCGTTTATCTGCAGCGCCCATGTGTATGCCCGACATGGGCATCAACTGATGGGGTGAAAGTCCCCTGTAGGAGTACCTGTAATGTCCCACGGGACCAATGAAATTACCAGCCGACGGCAAGGGCAAGTCCGCGAGGGCTTGTCTGGAGGAAGCCCGGGCGCAAAGGTGCGAGCCGACGGACAGAAATCGCATAGCAGGCTCAGTCCCCGGGCGAGTCAGCACAAGATGACGAAGCCCGCCGGGTACAGGGGATAGGGTAAATGCGGCGGTTGTGCACTGAAAGTTCATGTCCTTATTCGGGGAGATCTGTCCGACCCGGCGATGTCCCGCGCAGCGGTCAAACCAACCAGTCAGGCCCCTGGTCGAACAAGCCTGGGCGCGCCGGCGTGCCGTCGGCCGGTGCGAGCGAACCAGACGGCGAGCCGTACGCGGGCATAGCGCGCGGCGGAGCGATCCGCCGCGTGATCGGGCAGAAGTGCAGAGGCCATAGTAGGCCCAGCATCGGGAAGGGTGCCGGGGTGCGTAGATCTGGGTCTCGCCTTAATGCGTAAAACTGGGTGTCGCTTGACAAGTGCAGGAGCCGAGGTGGTATTGATCGGCTAGACTGGCATCGGTGGCGAGGGTGTGCGGCGAGCGAAGGGGAGGGTGTGACCGGTTAGTCTAATTGCTAGACCTGCCCCCGGCCTCACCTCATACATGGTTATATATATTTCAGTAAATGTTCTTTTACAGAATATTTGACGATCCCTAAGATCCGCCCCATCACTTCAGGAATGCCGCACATGTCCGGGTCCGTGCCACCTGCTGACAAAGCGTCTCTACTCGCGCCAGCACTCATTCTGCCGCTTATTGCGGCACTGGACGCACTCAGGTTCGGCTCTGTAAAGATTGCCGTTCACGAGGTGCGCAAGGATCTGCGGCGCCGGCTGCAGTACAGCCTGTTCTCCGACCGGCTGCCGGCGTCCCCGGCCATCGGCTGCGACGCCGTCGGCGTGGCGGCGACGCTATGGCGCACGACGGAAGCGGCTTGACCCGGTACCGAAACCGTGACTTCCCCAATACAGCGACCCGACGCACTCACGGACCACTCGTCGCGCAGGGTTGCTGTCGTCCCGCGCAGTGCTTTCAACGGCGAAACCGCCGCGTTTCGCCGCTTTTCCGGCCAGAGCCGACAACGGCATGGCTCCTTTCCATCAAAGGAGCATTTCCATGCGAGTCTCTATGGCCACAAGGCTACTCTATTTCCTGAAAAGCGCCCTTCTCGCTGTATCGACCTGCGCGCTTGCGGGCAGCGACAATAGCTCGGGCGACAGCCACTTTCCAGACGCCCTTCTCGCTGTATCGATCTGCAAGATTGGGGGCTGCAACCTCCCACCTGCGGCGGCGCGGCGCAGCCAGCCCAACATCCTGTTTCTGCTGGCCGATGACCTCGGTTTTTCTGACCTGGGCGCCTTCGGCGGCGAGATCTCCACGCCCAATCTGGACACCCTGGCCGCCGAAGGCCGCTTGCTGCTCAATCACCACAGCGCCTTCACCTGTGCGCCGACGCGGGCCATGATCAATGCTGGCACGGATCAACACGTCACAGGCATTGGCAACCAGTTGATCAAGCCGTTCCAGCGCGGGCAGCCCGGCTACGAGGGTTTCCTCAATGATCGCTCGCTCTACCTTGCCGAACTGCTGCGCGACGGGGGATACCACACCTACATCGCCGGCAAGTGGCATCTCGGCGAAGACGAGGGCCGGCTACCCCCCGATCGCGGTTACGAGCGCTCCTACGTGCTGCTGCCCGGCGTCGGCAACCATTTCGGGCCGCGCCCCGACGATCCCGTGCCTTCCGACACCGAGCAACTCGGCGGTTTGATACAGGTTGCCTATCGGGAGGACGGCCAGCCGGTGACCCCACCGCCGGATTTCTTTTCGACGAGTTTCTATACCGACAAGCTCATCGAATACATCGAATCCAACCGCGGCGACCGGCGGCCCTTTTTCGCGTTTGCCACTTACACGGCGCCCCATTGGCCACTGCAGGCTCCCGACGACTACATCGACCGTTATCAGGGACGGTACGACGAAGGGTGGGAGGTCCTCCGACAGGCAAGGGTGGAACGCCAGAAGGCGCTGGGTTTGTTTCCGGCTGACTTTGTCGCGCATCAGCCGCTGCCAGAGACGGCAACCCTGCCGCCCATTGCTTTTTTGGGACAGGAAAGCCCGCAGGAGCTGCCCGCCTGGGAGTCACTGAGCGAAGCGCAGCGGGCTCTTTTTGCACGACGGATGGAGGTCTACGCCGCCATGGTCGAGCATCTGGATGCCGAGATTGGCCGGCTGATCCAGTACCTGAAGCAGACTGGGCAGTACGACGGCACACTGATTGTCTTCCAGGCAGATAACGGCTCAGAAGGCAATAACTTTGACGATCCGCAAGGCCACGACAACAGCCTCGAAAACCTCGGGCGGCACGGATCGTATGTGAGCTTGCTGGGCCGCTGGGCCGAGGCCACCTCGGCGCCATTTCGACCCTGGAAATCGCATGCGTCGGAAGGCGGTCATTCGGTCCCCACCATTGTGCGTCTGCCCGGCCAGGTGATCGCCCGCCCGCCGGTAACGGCCCTCACCGCGATCCAGGACTGGCTGCCCACCTTCCTCGAGGTGGCGGGCATCAAGAACCCCGGCACACGCTACAAGGGACGCCAAGTCAACCCCATCACCGGGGTTTCGCTGCTGGCGTTGCTCGATGACCGCGCCGTAGACGTCCGTGGCCCCAACGACGTGCTCGCCAACGAGCAGGACAACAATCGCTTCGTGCAGAAGGACGGCTGGAAGGCACTGTTTGACAGCTCGCCCGTCGGAACCGGAGACTGGCAGCTGTTCGACCTGCTCAACGATCGGGGCGAAACCACCGATCTTGCGGATGAGCGGCCCGACGTGCTCGACGACCTGCTGGTGGAGTGGGAAGCCTACGTCGATCGCTTTGGCGTCATCCTGCCGCCGGAAGGCGACTCGCCGTGATCGCGTGGGCGGGCAATCGTGCTGCGGCGGCGATACTGGCGGTCAGCGCGGCAACGTTTCTTGCCATCATTCTGATCGGGGGGGCTCCGGCCCCCTCGTCGGAAACCGTGCTGGGGAGCCTTGCCTCGTGTCACGTATACGGGGGAATCCCTCGCGGTTGGCCGGACCAGCCGGTGGCCGGTATGCGGCGGGTGAAAACCGGGGATGGCGTTCTGTGGGTGGACCGCACCGAGGTCACCAATGCACAGTTCTCAGCCTTCGTGGAAGGCACTGGCTACCGCACGCTGGCGGAGCGGCGGGGAAGCTCGACGGTCTTCGTCGGCAGTCACGATGCGTGGTCGGTGGATGATGCCCCCGCGACATGGTGGCAACTGCGGGAGGGCGCAAGCTGGAGATACCCTGCCGGACCGCAGGACACCATCGCCAAGCCGAATCACCCGGTGGCTCACATAGCGCGCGCTGACGCCGTTGCCTACGCCGAATGGCTCGGGAACCGGCTTCCCACCGAAGAGGAATGGGAGCTGCTGGTGGGCGGTGCGGATGCCGTCCGTACCGTACCGAGTCGCGCCCCGCCGAAGGATGCAGCGGGGCGCCCGCTGGCCAATTTCTGGCAGGGCATATTCCCGTTGCACGATTCCGCAGATGACGGGTTTTCCGGCACAGCACCGGTCGGCTGCTTCCCGCCCGGTGGTGGAGGCCTGTTCGATGGCATCGCCAATGTCTGGGAATGGACCGCCAGTGAGGTAGAGCCGGTAACGGGTGCCATAGGCCGGGTCGAGAACCTGCCCGATTGGCCGGCATCGCCGGCACGCCTCGGCGTGATCCGCGGCGGCTCGTATCTATGCTCGGAAAACTACTGCGCGCGTTACCGCGTGAGCGCCCGGCAGCCTGTCGATCCGGAAACCGCGGCGGTGCACATAGGATTCCGTACTGTGCGCGACGCCCATGCCTTGTGACTCGGTCGGCGGCCCATCCGACGGCCGGTTCTCCGAAATGCTTTCCACCCGGTCTCGGGCAACGAAGCTTCCTGATGGATCGTCCGACAAGTCGACATCGGCCGTCTTTGCGCCCAGGAAGGCGAGAGCGGCCGCTACGCCTTTGCCTGCGACGCCTAGGGCTGACCTGCGTCTTGCCCGGACACCCACCACATCAAATCATCAGGCACGGGATAATCCGCATAGGGATCATTTTCCGGATTCTCGTGCGACAACGGCACATTGAAGACCACCACACAGCCCGGGTCGCGCAGGGCGATTTTCTCGGCAGTCACTGATGGCATTAGCTCGTAGGTCTGATCGAATCTGACCGCCGCCAGGACGCCGCTGATGACCCCAAGCGTGCCGTCGCGAACAGGCCGGGCGCGGGGTGCCCTCATGAGCGGCACATAGTGCCCCATTTGCGCGGACCATGGGTAGGGGAGGACAGGTCCGGCACGAGCGCCGCACGCCGCGGAGCCCATCGCGTTAGGCTACGGGGTCGGCGGCGGGCGCTATCGGTCGACGAGCCTGGTCGGAAGCGCCCGCACAGCGCGTCGCGGGCGAGGCACCGCTCGTCACCCAAACCAACTCGGAGGGTGGGGATAACGCCGCAAGCAGCCGCGCGGCTTTATCGCGTCGGCCTGCCTTGCCTTGTTACGGGCGTTTGGGCACGATATACCAATATTTGGTACAGGAGGCTCGCCATGGCCAGAAATACCAGTATCACACTTGGCCCCCACTTTGATGAGTTCATAGCCGCTCAGGTTGAGAGTGGCCGCTATGGCTCGGCGAGCGAGGTAGTACGTGCCGGGCTGCGCCTGCTTGAAGAAACGGAAAGTAAGCTTGAACGCCTTAGACGCCTCCTGGACGAAGGCGAGCAGAGCGGAATGGCAGACTATTCCCTTGAAAGCGTTATTGCGGAACTGGACAACGAACCTCACTGATGCGGCCATACCTGCTCACTGCCGCCGCCCGAAAAGACATCATCGATATCGGCCGCTTCACCTCTGAAAAATGGGGAAAACGCCAACGCGATAAATACCTCAAGCAGCTGGACGATGCTTTCAAGCTGCTTGCTCGCCAACCCGACATTGGCCGCGATGCGGATGACATAAAGCCAGGGTACAAAAAGCTCAGTCAGGGCAGTCATATCATCTTTTACCGAGCCGGTACGGAATCCAGGATCGTTGTTATCCGAATTCTCCACAACAGTATGGACGTGGAACAGCACCTATAATCCCCTTACGCCGCCAGCAACGGCGAGCGGAGCGTAGTGGGGCGAGTCCAGGTGCTACTGGCACCTGTCCCGGTGGACATTGGCGACGCGAACCGGAATGACCAATGGCTGGCTCAAGCGCCAGGGCTTGACCGCCGTGCGTGATCTGTGGATGAGGGCGCATGGCCCACTAGATACCCGTCCTTTCCCGATTAGGCACCACCCGCACCCCGATGGATGCCAAAAGACGACATGAAACTCTGAGTATTCATATTTAGCTGGCTAGTCAATTGCTCTAGCGTGACATGATCCTGAGCTCTTTTCGACCAGTCGATTGAACGATCAAGCAAGGTGGTAAGCCAAACAAGCTTCTCGGCAGGAGTGTCCTGCCCTCCGTCGCGCATGAGTTTGGATGCGGCCAGATAGTTCATGGCAACTAAGCGATAAAGCAGTGCAACTTGCGACTCGCGACTTAGCCGCCCTTGCGCGCTCATCTTGCGAAAGAGGTCGTTAACAGGACGTCTATCAGGAATCTTGTCTAGCTTGATGCCGAACTCTCGGTCGAGTTCAGCGGCTGCTTGCGCTAGATCGTCCTTCTTTCCGAAACCAAACATGATTCCTCCTGTGGCGCCTAACAAGACTGTAGAAAAATCCAACTCTGGGAATCGTAGCGCCGCCGCGCTCCCGGAGAGTAAGGAGGCGTGGACAGTTACACAATTTGATTTACAGTCCCCAGCGCCCATGTTAGGATTTATCCCCTTTTACCTCTCATCAATCTTCCTAGCTATCAAAGACAACACTCTGATTTAGGGATATAGTCGGTTACTAGTTCCTTAACATCATTTTCGTATGATTTTTTTAACCTTCTTATTTCCAACACCATCAAATGGTCTTCAGGCGGGTTCTGCGCCCTTTTAGAGAGAGCATCTTTCCATTCTTTTGGCGCATCAGACAGTTTTAGTTCGGCCTGTTCTGAAACTTGAAAGTAGCTACATGTAGAGCATTTGAAGTACTTCAATCTCCCATGATCGACCTTGTAGTATTCAGCAAGCCTCTCACACAAAGGACAATTTTCTTCAATTGTTTCTCGCATCCAATATATCCCTCTATAGTTGTTGAAGCTGTAACGTAGAGTATCTAGAAATATTCCTCGTTCAAACACGGGAGATTTCTGCATATACCGCATGAGCCTCGAAGCATACCCACAAGCTTCAAGGGACAGCTGCTCAACGAGAACCTTTGGTAGGCCAATCACTTGTGCACTCCCTAGCTTTTTTCCACGCGCTCCGCCACGAGCCGGGCACCGCGCAATTCCGGCAGATTTCCGTATGACCCGCGGCGCGGGCCGACGACTGGCAACCTACTGTGTCCACCCGCGCGAGGCAATACGCCATCTGCGGTTTCAGGCGGCAGGAGCCCAGTGGTACGAAGTGGCCCGGGCTGGTCTCGATGGGCTGGTTACCTGGCCAAGCCGCTCAGGCACCTGCCCTGCATCGAAATATTTTGATGCAATGGGCGGGATGGTGTAGAGTCGCCGCCATGACTGCCGTAGCCCATCGGTCGCCCTCTGCGGGCGGCGCCGAGCTGACTGATCTGACCGCGCTGTGCAAGGCGCTGGGCGATCCGCTGCGCGCGCAGATCCTGCGCGTGCTGGCCGGCGATGCCTACAGTGTGGCGGAGCTGTGTCATGTGTTCGGCGTTCGTCAGCCGGCGCTCAGCCACCATCTCAAGCTGCTGGTGGGCACCGGGCTGGTGACGCCGCGGCGCGAGGGCACCTTTGTGTTCTATCGCCGCGCGCCGCGGTTCGATGACAGCCTGGACGGGGTGCGCACCCTGCTGTGCCGCAATCTCGACGGGTATCCGCTGGAGCCGGCGATCGCCCAACGGCTTGCCGAGGTCGAGCGGGACCGCGCCGAACGCTCGCTGGCCTTCTTCCACCGCCACGCGGCGGAGTTCCGCGAGCACCAGGATCTGATCGCCGCGTACCCGCAGTACGGCGATACGGTTGTGGAACTGCTCGATGCGGTGCGCCGGCCGCAGGACCGAATCGCCCTTGAGGTGGGCCCGGGCGAGGGCGAGCTGCTGGCGGCGCTGGCGCCGCGCTTCGCGCGGGTGGTGGCGCTCGACAACTCCGAGGCCATGCTCGCCCGCGCACGGGACTTTGCCGACGCCAATCAGCTCGCCAACCTCGATTTCGTGCTCGGCGACACCGCCACCGGTATCGCCCGGGGGCTGCGCGCGCCCCTGGTCACCCTGAATATGGTGCTGCACCACAATGCCTCGCCGGCGCGCATGCTGGGCGATCTGGCGACCCTGCTCGAGCCCGGCGGCTCGCTGCTGGTCACCGAGCTGTGCGCCCATCACCAGGACTGGGCGCGCACGGCTTGTGGCGATCTGTGGCTGGGCTTCGAGCCCGAGCAGCTCGACGAATGGGCCGCCGCCGCCGGCCTCGCCGCCGGCGACGGGCAATTCCTGGCGCTGCGCAACGGTTTCCGGGTCCAGATCCGGCAGTTCATCCGCCTCGCCGTCGCGCCGGGCGATACCCAGACTTCCCTTCAACACTGAGGATGCAGCCATCATGAGCCAGTATTCCATCTTCACTTCGGAGTCGGTGTCCGAGGGTCACCCCGACAAGCTGGCCGACCAGATCTCCGACGCCATCCTGGATGCGGCCCTAGCCCAGGACAAATATTCGCGGGTTGCCTGCGAGACCCTGGTGAAGACCGGCGTCGCCATCATTGCCGGCGAGATCGCCACCACCGCGGTGCTCGACTATGAGCAGATCATCCGCGACGTCATCCTCGAGGTCGGCTATGACTCCTCCGACGTCTACTTCGATGGCGCCACCTGCGGGGTGCTCAACCTGATCGGCGCGCAATCGCCGGACATCGCCCAGGGGGTGGACCGCGCCAAGCCGGAGGATCAGGGTGCCGGCGATCAGGGCCTGATGTTCGGCTATGCGACGGACGAGACCGACGCCCTGATGCCCGCACCCATCCTCTATGCCCATCGCCTGGTGGAGCGCCAGGCCGAGGCGCGCAAGTCCGGCCTGCTGCCCTGGCTGCGGCCGGACGCCAAGGCTCAGGTCACTTTCCGCTACGAGAACGGCCGGCCGGTGGCGGCGGATGCCATCGTGCTCTCCACCCAGCACGCGCCGGACGTCTCCGACCGTGATATCCACGACGGGGTGATGGAGCTGATCGTCCATCAGGTGATTCCCCGCGAGTGGCTGCACAGCGATACCCGCATTCACATCAACCCTACCGGCCGCTTCGAGATCGGGGGCCCCATGGGCGACTGCGGCCTGACCGGGCGCAAGATCATCGTCGACACCTACGGCGGCATGGCGCGCCATGGCGGCGGTGCCTTCTCGGGCAAGGATCCCTCCAAGGTGGATCGCTCGGCGGCCTATGTCGGGCGCTACGTGGCCAAGAACATCGTCGCCGCGGGGCTGGCCGAGCGCTGTGAGATTCAGATTTCCTACGCCATCGGCGTCGCCGAGCCGACCTCGATTTCGATCAACACCTTCGGCACCGGCAAGATCTCCGACGCGCGGCTGGTGGCCCTGGTGCGCGAGACCTTCGACCTGCGCCCCTACGGCCTCACCCGCGAGCTGGACCTGCTGCATCCGATCTATCAGCCCACCGCGGCCTACGGCCATTTCGGCCGTACCCCCTACGAGCGCGAGTATTGCTACGCGGTGCGCGAGGGCGGCCAGAAAGTCACCCGGACCCATCGCGCCGCTGCCTTCACCTGGGAGCGCACGGACCGCGTCGACGCGCTGCTCGCCGGCGCCAAGTAACGTCAGACGCACCGCCGGCGGGCCCGCGCCCGCCAGCCATTCCCGCCAACATCGATGAGAGGGAAAGAGGACATGAACGCCAAGACCCAACCTACCGAGGACTGCAAGGTCGCCGATATCGGCCTCGCCGACTGGGGCCGCCGCGAGATCGAGATCGCCGAGAGCGAGATGCCGGCGCTGATGGCACTGCGCGAGCAGTACCGCGCCAGCCAGCCGCTGGCCGGCGCCCGCATCCTGGGCTGCATCCACATGACCATCCAGACCGCGGTGCTGATCGAGACCCTGCGCGCCCTGGGCGCGGAGGTGCGCTGGTCATCGTGCAACATCTTCTCGACCCAGGATCACGCCGCCGCCGCCATGGCTGCCGCCGGTGTCGCCGTCTACGCCTGGAAGGGCGAGACCGAGCCCGAGTACGACTGGTGCATCGAGCAGACCATCCTCAGGGACGGCAAGCCCTGGAATGCCAACATGGTGCTCGATGACGGCGGCGACCTGACCCGGATGCTGCACGACAAGTATCCCCAGGTGCTGGACGGCGTCCACGGCATCACCGAGGAAACCACCACCGGGGTCCACCGGCTCCACGAGATGCTCGCCAAGGACGAGTTGAAGGTGCCGGCGATCAATGTCAACGACTCGGTGACCAAGTCCAAGAACGACAACAAGTACGGTTGCCGGCACAGCCTCAACGATGCGATCAAGCGCGCCACCGATCACCTGCTGTCGGGCAAGCGCGCCCTGGTGGTCGGCTACGGCGACGTCGGCAAGGGCTCGGCGCAGTCGCTGCGCCAGGAAGGCATGATCGTGCGCATTTCCGAGGTGGATCCGATCTGCGCCATGCAGGCCTGCATGGACGGCTTCGAGGTGGTCTCACCCTATCGCGAAGGGCGCAACACCGGCACCGCCGAGGGCGTCGATCGCGAGCTGCTGGGCCAGACCGACCTGGTGGTCACCGCCACCGGCAATGTCGATGTCTGCGATCGCCACATGCTGGCGGCGCTCAAGCGCGGCGCCGTGGTCTGCAACATCGGCCACTTCGATCACGAGATCGACACCGCATTCACGCGCGAGCACTGGAGCTGGGAAGAGGTCAAGCCGCAGGTCCACAAGATCTACCGCGGCGCCTCCAAAGAGGCGGCCGGTGGCGACCATATCCTGCTGCTGTCCGAGGGCCGACTGGTCAATCTGGGCAATGCCACCGGACACCCGAGCCGGGTGATGGACGGCTCCTTCGCCAATCAGGTGCTGGCCCAGATTCACCTCTACGAGCAGGCCTTTGCCGACCAGCCGGAGGAGGCGCGGCGCTCCCTGCTGCGGGTCGAAGTGCTGCCGCGCCATCTGGACGAAGAGGTCGCGGCCCACATGGTGCGCGGCTTCGCCGGGGTCGTCACCCGGTTGACGCCCAAGCAGGCGGCCTACATCCAGGTGCCGGTCGAAGGGCCCTTCAAGCGCCCCGACTACCGTTACTGAGCAGCTTGGGAGATGGCACGACGAATCCCGCTCAGTTTCGAGTTCTTTCCGCCCAAGACCGCGGAGGGCATGGCGCGCCTGCAGCAGGTGCGCAGCGCCCTGGCGGCTTTCGATCCCGAGTTCTACTCGGTGACCTACGGCGCCGGCGGCTCCACCCGGGAGCCGACCCTGGCCGCGGTGCAGGCGCTCCACCGGGCTGGTTGCCCGGTGGCTCCACACCTTTCCTGCAGCGGCGATGACACCGACGGCGTGCTCGATCTGATCGATCGCTACCGGGAGGCGGGCATCACCCGCCTGGTGGCGCTGCGCGGCGACCTGCCCTCGGGTGTCGGCGGCAGCGGGCAGCTGGTCCACGCCAACGAACTGGTGGCCTTGATCCGCCGCCACAGCGGCGACCACTTCCGTATCCATGTGGCCGCCTACCCCGAGATTCATCCCGAGGCGCGCGGCTACGCCGAGGATATCCGCTGGCTGGGCGCGAAATTCGCCGCCGGTGCCGACACCGCCATCACCCAGTATTTCTATTCCGCCGACGCCTACTGCCATTTTCTCGACGCCTGCCGCGCCGCCGGCATCGACCGGCCCATCGTGCCCGGCATCATGCCGATCACCAATTACGAAAGCCTGAGGCGCTTTTCGGTACGCTGCGGCGCCGAGATCCCCCGCTGGCTGCAGTACCGGCTGGCGGACTTCGGCGACGACGCCGCGGGGCTGCACAGCTTCGGCATCGAAGTGGTGACGCGCCTGTGTGAGCGCCTGCTCGCCGCCGGCGCGCCGGGACTGCACTTCTACACCCTCAACCAGGCGGAGGCGACCGCGGCCATTCTGCGCGCGCTGGGGCAGGCGGAATCCGCCTGAAGCCATGGCTGCGCCGCGCGTCTTTACCGATCAGGCGTTGGCCGACGGCGCCCGGATCGCCCTCGAGGCCGGGCCCAGCCATCACCTGCTGCGGGTGCTGCGACTGAAGGCCGGCGCCGAATTGCACGTCTTCAACGGCCGCGGCGGCTGCCACACGGCCCGGCTCGCCGGCAGCGACGGCGCCCGCGCCCTGGTCGAAGTGGGTGCCATCGACCGCGATGACCGCGAATCCCCGCTCGCGGTAACACTGGCGAGCGGCATCTCCCGCGGCGAGCGCATGGACTGGATCGTGCAGAAATCCGTGGAACTCGGCGTCACCGCGATTCAGCCCCTGACAACCCAGCGCACCGAGGTACGGCTCAAGGGAGAGCGTAGCGCCAGGAAGCTCACTCACTGGCGCCAGATCGCCATCGCCGCCTGCGAGCAGAGCGGGCGTAACCGGATACCCGAGATCCACGCCCCCGAGCCCTTCCAGGCGCTGCTCGACTCGCCGGCCGGGCTCCGGCTGGTGCTCGCGCCCGGGGCGGTGCAGTCACTGGCCGGGCTGGCGGACGCGCCCCAGTCTCTCAGCCTGTTGATCGGCCCCGAGGGCGGCCTCGCCGCCGAGGAGATTGCCGCCGCCGAGGCGGCCGGCTTCCTGGCGGTGGGTCTCGGCCCCCGGGTGCTGCGCACCGAGACCGCGCCGCTGGCCGCGCTCGCGATCTGCCAGGCGCGCTGGGGAGACCTTCGCTGAGCTAGTGGGCCGCGTGGCCCACTAGTCGCTGGGAGCAGGGGCGTCCGACGCCCGCCAGATGACCTGATACAGGTCGTGGCGGCGATCCTTGCGGTTGGTGACCGCGCCCTCGTGATGGAGGTGGGTGAGCCGGTCCAGGTCGAGATCGGCGATCAGCGCCATCTCGGTGTTGGGGGTGCTCTCGGCGATCACTGCGTCGTGGGGAAAGGCGAAGTCGGAGGGCGTGTACACCGCGGATTGGGCGTACTGCAGATCGACATTCTGCACCTGGGGCAGGTTGCCGACGCTGCCGCCGATCACCACATAGCATTCGTTCTCCACGGCACGCGCCTGGGCGCAGCGCTGCACCCGCAGGAAGGCGTTCTTGGTGTCCGTCCAGAAGGGCACGAAGAGGATGTCCATGCCCTGCTCGGCGAGCAGCCGGCCCAGTTCGGGAAACTCCACGTCGTAGCAGATGAGGATGCCGACTCGCCCGGCATCGGTATCGAACACCTGCAGGCTGTCGCCGCCGGAGATCACCCAGTCGCGGCGCTCGTGGGGGGTGATGTGGAGCTTGGGCTGTACGGCGATGGTGCCGTCGCGGCGGCAGAGGTAGGCGTTGTTCTGCAGCTTGTCGCCGACCAGCGCCGGGATGCTGCCGGCGATCAGGTTGATGTTGTAGGACACCGCGAACTGCGCCATGGCCTCGATGCTGCGCTCGGCGAAGGTCGCCAGGAAGCGGATCGCCTCGTACTGGTTGCTCTGGTCGCCCATGCCCATGAGCGGCGCGTTGAAGAATTCCGGGAAGAGCACGAAGTCCGCCTTGTAATCGGCCACACAGTCGACGAAGAACTCGACCTGCCGCAGCCATTCCTCGAAGGATTGGCTGAGGCGCATCTGCCACTGCATGACCCCGACCCGCACCACGCTCTTGCGGATATTGGCGATATCCACCTGCTCGGGCTCGTAGAGGATGTTGTTCCACTCCAGCAGGGTGGCATAGCCGCGGGAGCGCTCGTCGGCGGGCAGGTAAGCGCGCAGCAACCGCTTGACCTCGAAATCGTTGGCGAGCTGGAAGCTGAGAATGGGGTCGTGGATCTCGCGTTTGCGCACTGCGTCGATGTACTGCGCCGGGGTGAGGCGCTCGGCGTTCTCGTGATAGTTGACGATGCGGCCGCCGGCGAGAATGGCGCGCAGGTTGAGGTTGCGGCACAGATCCTTGCGGGTATCGTACAGACGTCGCCCCAGCCGGAGCCCCCGGTAGTCGGGATCCACGAACACGTCCATGCCGTACAGGGCATCGCCGTCCGGGTCGTGGTGGATGCGGTCGCGCCGGGCCACCAGGTCCTCGTAGGTATGCTGGCGGCTGAAACGGTCGTAACTGCAGCGCACGCTGAGCGCCGCGCCCACCAGTCGGCCGTGGTCCTCGATGACGATCTGGCCTTCGGGAAAGTCCGCGATCAGCGCCCGAATCGAGTGCTCGGGCCAGGCGCCGCTGATGTCGGCGTACACCTCGTCCATCAACTCCTCGAGCCGCGGATAGTCTTCCATGGTGAGGTTGCGGACTTTCAAATGCAGATCGACGGGACTGTCAGTGGTCATGGTTCGGCCAGTGGCGGATTGAAGTCGTTAAGGTAGCAGAGATCCTGGCGTTCAGGCGCGCCGCGACGTCGAGCCCCGCCGCAGACTCAGGGTGGCGAGCGCCACCACCGACTCGGCGAGCAGCGCCAGCAGCAGGCCGATGCCCAGACCCCAGGCGATGGCGGTCGGCTGCAGGGGTACCCGGTAGTTGTAACCCGCTGCCGTCTCGCGCAGCAGTTCCCGATCGCCATCGGCGCCGACATGCCAGGCGCTTCGATACCAGGGCCCGGACAGCGCCGCCCGCTCGGCTTCGAGGTGTGCGACTCGCGCTGCCAGGGCGGCGACACCGTCTCCGGTCTCGCCGATCACCGCATCCGGATTCGCCTGGTAATGCGCGATCAGGTCGGCCAGATCGTCATTGAAATGGCGCTCGGCAATGGCCGCGAAGGGCTCCAGGGCGCGGCGCGCCTCGGCCAGGTGAGCGCTCACCACGACCTCGTATTGCTGGATGAAGCCCGGTACCTGGACGCCGGCCAGCAGCCCGGCGGCAAAGCACAGCAGGCGCACATAGGCGCGCAGCATCGCTGTCAGCGCTCCGCGAGTTCGGCGCGTATCTGGCGGATCACCGGCGCCGTCTGCGGACGCACGCCCCGCCACAGGGCGAAGGCCTCGGCCGCCTGCTCGACGAGCATCCCCAGGCCATCGGCCAGCGCAGCGGTACCCTGGGTTTCCGCCCAGCGCAGAAAAGCCGTGGGCGCCGCGCCATACATCATGTCGTAGGCGGCGCCGCGATCGCCGAACACCCCCGCGGGCAGCGGCGGTACCTCACCGGAGAGGCTGGCGCTGGTGGCGTTGATGAGTAGATCGAAGCGTCCCTGGGTTGCCAGTTCGGGGTAGCCGCCGCCGCGGACCGCGCCCAGATCGGCGAATTCCCGCGCCAGGGCCACGGCCTTTTCAGCGGTGCGGTTGGCGATGTACAGCGAAGCCGGCCGTTGCTCCAGCAGCGGGCCGAGCGCACCGCGTGTGGCGCCGCCGGCGCCCAGCACCAGTACCCGGCGCCCGGCGATGGGCCAGCCCAGGTTGGCGGTGAGGTCCCGCACCAGGCCAACGCCATCGGTGTTGTCCCCGAGTACACCGCCATCGGCCTCGACCGCCAGGGTGTTGACCGCACCGGCGCGGCGCGCCCGCTCGGTCAGGCGATTGGCGAAAGCACGGGCATCGGCCTTGAAGGGCAGGGTGACATTGCCACCGCGCCCGCCGCCGGCGAAGAAGGCTTCGGCCGCTGCCGCGAATTCCCCCAGCGGCACCAGCAGGCGGGCGTAGCTCATGTCCTGTCCGGTCTGCGCGGCAAAGGCGGCGTGCACCCTGGGCGAAGGGCTGTGCGCGACGGGGTTGCCGAACAGGACGTAGCGGTCAGTCATGGCAACATTTTCGTGGAGAGCGGACGCCGTATTCTAGCGGCTTCTGGGCCGGCGTCGGCGCACCGCTCAAGCCGGCTGGTCGGCCCAGTCCCGGGGCGGCAGGAAGCGCTCGTAGAGTTCGGCCTCAGGGCTGCCGGGCTCGGGGTGCCAGTCGTAGTCCCAGCGCACCAGGGGCGGCAGTGACATGAGGATGGATTCGGTGCGCCCGCCGGTCTGCAGACCGAACAGGGTGCCGCGATCGTAGACCAGGTTGAATTCGACGTAGCGGCCGCGGCGATAGAGCTGGAAGTTGCGCTCGCGCTCGCCGTAGGGCTGGTGCTTGCGCCGCGCCAGGATCGGCCGGTAGGCGGGAATATAGGCTTCGCCTATGGCCCGCGCGAGGCCGAAGCAGGTCGCGAAATCGGGCTCGTTGAGGTCGTCGAAAAACAGCCCGCCGATGCCGCGATGTTCCCCCCGGTGGCGGAGGAAGAAGTATTCGTCGCACCAGTGCTTGAAGCGCGGGTAGATCTCGGCGCCGAAGGGTGCGCAGGCATCGCGGGCGACCCGGTGCCAGTGCGCGCAGTCTTCGCTCTGGCCGTAGTAGGGCGTGAGGTCGAAGCCGCCGCCGAACCACCAAGCCGGCTCGCGGTCGGCATGTTCGGCGACGAAGAAACGGACATTGGCGTGGGAGGTGGGCGCATAGGGGTTGCGGGGGTGGATCACCAGCGACACGCCCATGGCCTCGAAGCTGCACCCGGCCAGTTCGGGCCGCGCAGCGGTCGCCGCCGCCGGCAGTTCGGCACCGTGGACGTGGGAGAAATTGACTCCGCCCTTCTCGATGACGGCGCCCTCGGCGAGCACCCGCGAGCGGCCACCACCACCGCCCGGGCGCTGCCATTCGTCCTCGCGAAAACGGGCGGCGCCGTCCTCGGCCTCGACTGCCGCGCAGATGTCATCCTGCAGTTGTTGCAACCAGCGGAGTACGGCGGCCTTGTCCATGGGTTCGTTCTCTGATTGGGGTTCAGCCGGGCCGGACCACCGCCCCGGTGCGCAGATCGAGGATTTCACTGGGACGGCGGCGCAGGCCGACCCGACCCGGCGTGTAATGATGCACCCCGGTGCCGAAATAGGCCTTGACCTCCCGCAACCTGGTGGCCGGCGGCAAGCCCTGCGGATTGGCGGAGGTCGATACCATGGCGCCGCCGAAGGCGTGGCTCAGGGCCGCGGCCACTGGGTGCGCGGTGACCCGCAGCGCCAGGGTACCGCGGCCGCCGGTGACCAGGGCCGAGGCGCGGCCGTTGTCCGGTACCAGCCAGGTCACCGGCCCTGGCCAGGTGGCGGCCATGCGCGCCCGGGCACGCCGGTTCAGCCCGCGGAGATAGGGCTCGAGCATTGCCAGCTCCGCGGCCACCAGGATCAGGCCCTTGTCGGGATCGCGCTGCTTGAGCGCCAGCACCTGCTCCACCGCGCGGGCATTGTCCGGGTCGCAGCCCAGCCCCCAGACCGCCTCGGTGGGGTAGGCGACCACACCGCCGCGGCGCATGGCATGCGCGGCGACGCGAATGCGGGGATGTGCGAAGCGACCCAAATACTCGGCCTCCGGCGAATCGCCTGCGGGACTGCAACGGGGGCGGAGAGGCTACCGAAAGCCCGGGTCGGGAACAAGCGCCCGGGGCCGGGCTGTGGCTGCCGGCGAATCAGGGCAGGCGCTGGTAGGTGCCGCCTCGGTTCTCCACCCGGCCGGAGAGTTCCAGTTCGACCAGCACCCTGGTCAGTCGCGCGGCATCCAGCCCGGTACGCTCCACCAGGGTATCGACGGCCAGTGGGTCATATCCCATGGCATCGAGGACCCGCTCCGCCTCGGATCCGGCCGGCGGGCCGGCCGTGGCCGCCGCGGGCATCGCCTCGGCGCCTTTGAACGCCAACAGGCCGCCGAGTTGGGCGACCAGGTCCGCGGTGGTCTCGGTCAGGGTCGCACCCTCGCGGATCAGCTGGTGGCAGCCGCGGGCCAAGGGGTTGTGGATCGAGCCCGGTACCGCGAATACCTCGCGCCCCTGATCCAGGGCCTGGCGCGCGGTGATCAGCGAACCGCTGCGCAATGCCGCCTCGACCACCAGCACGCCCAGGCTGAGACCACTGATGATCCGATTGCGGCGGGGGAAATTGCCCGCCCGCGGCGGCGTCCCGGGTGGGAACTCGGTCACCAGGGTGCCACCGCCGGCGAGGATCTCCGCGCACAGGTCTGCATGCTGGCGCGGATAGACGCGGTCGATGCCCGTGCCCATTACCGCCAGGGTGCGGCCCGCGGCGAGCGTGCCGCGATGCGCCGCGGCGTCGATGCCCAGGGCCAGGCCGCTGACGACGGCAAAGCCGCCTGCCGCGAGCCCGGCCGCGAAGCGCCGCGCGGTGTCCAGCCCGGCGCCGCTGGCGTGGCGGCTGCCTACCACCGCGACCGCCGGCAGAGCGAGGGTCAGCGGATCGCCGCGGCCGTAGAGCAGCGGCGGCGGCGAGGCGATCTCGCGCAACAGGGCGGGGTAATCGGGATCGGACAGCGCAAGCAGGAACACCTCGGGGGCGGTGAGTACTGCCGGTAGCGGATCCCGAGCGGCGCTGCGGCACTTGCGCAGAGCGGATCGCAGGGGATCGGGCGCCGTCGCCAGAGGTTCGCTAAACGCTGCCTCGAAGCTGCCGAACGCGCGACACAGCGCCAGGGCGGCAGCCGGCCCCAGGCCGCGCCAGGTGATCAGTTGGTGGGCGCACAGCGCCTCGCGGGTTGCTCGCATCGGCTCGATCCTTGAGCCAGAAAATCCGGGGGGCGCTCAGGGTTCGCGGACCAGGTCACCGACATTGAGCGGGCGGGTGGCATTCATGACCAGGCCGAAGCTCATCTGCTCGAAGGTACGAAACACCATCAGCAGCCCGGCGCGCTCGGGGGGCAGGGTGACGATATCTTCGGAAATCCGGTCGCGGACGGTTTCTCCTGCCTTGTAAAGGGCGAAGGTATCGCCGATCTCCAGGCCATCTTCCTCGCCGCGGTTGATCGCCACCACGTCGAGGTGACCCACATTGTCGATACCGCCCTCGACCGCCATGATCACTCCTTCCGCTCCGCTGGGCGGTGCACTGGGATAGAAGACGGTTTCGATCTTGCGCTCCTCGACCGGCAGGATACGGTCGCCGATACGGATTTCCTCGACGCTGCGGGTCGCCGCCAGTGTGAGGATCTCGCCGTCCACGGCCTTGAGCTTGCCGGAACCGATGTCCTGGGCGCGGACACCGAGGATTTCCCCGGTTTCCGGATCCACATAGTTGCCGCCGTTACGGTAAACCCCCCAGAAGGTTTGCTCAGCGGGGATTTCACCGCGCACATAGAAGTCGTCGCCGACGCCGACGATGATGCTCTTCTCCTGGCCGGCGACCACATAGGGTGCGGCCTCCAGCTCTCCCGGTGCGACCACCCGGGTTCTGGACAGGAAGGTGTCGATGACATCGAGCGGCAACGCCGGAATGGCCTCTCCATGGGGCACTGCCTTGATTTCCGGGCTCAGCTTGACGTCACGGCCGCGGTTCAGGCTGAGGCGCGGCTGGCCGTCGACATAGATCAGACTGATCTCGTCGCCCGGATAGATCAGGTGCGGGTTGGCGATCTGCGGATTGACGTGCCAGATCTCCGGCCAGCGCCAGGGTTTGCTCAAAAAGAAGGCGGCGATATCCCACAGGGTGTCGCCTTTCTTGACCACATAGCGATCGGGGATGCCTTCGTTGAAGGTGTCTCTGCCCTGAGCAAAGGCCAGGGTCGCGACCAACCAGAGCCCCGCGACTACCAGCAGTATTCTTTTCATCGCGCTCTTCCCTTGTGCAGTTTCCCGGTAATGTATACTGGCATCCGGACTCGGCCCGAACGAGCTTATTGGGATCTTAGCAGTCGATTAACGCACTTTACTAGAAAGCTGTCACAAGTTTATGGCGATTCTGACAATTCTGGAATTCCCCGATTCCAGGCTGCGCAAAGTCGCGGAACCCGTGACCGAAGTCGATGCCGCGCTGCGCAACCTGGCTACAGACATGCTGGAAACCATGTACGGCGCGCCCGGGGTCGGCCTCGCTGCCACCCAGGTCAATGTCCATCGCAGGCTGGTGGTCATCGACGTCTCGGATGCGCGCGATCAGCCTCTGGTGCTGATCAACCCGGAAATCGCGGTACTCGACGACACACCGCGCGATTACGACGAGGGCTGCCTGTCGGTGCCCGGCTTCTATGAAAAGGTCGCCCGCCCCGAACGGATCAGGGTGCAGGCGCTGGACCTCGACGGCAATCCCTTTGCCCTGGAACCGGATGGCCTGCTGTCGATATGTATCCAGCATGAGGTCGACCACCTCGACGGCAAGCTGTTCGTCGACTATCTCTCGCCCCTCAAGCGCCAGCGCATCCGCCAGAAGCTTGCCAAGCTTCAACGCGCCACGGCCTGATCCACACCAGCCTTGACCGCGCCCCTGCGCATCGTCTTTGCCGGTACCCCGGCATTCGCGGCCACCCACCTGCGCGCGCTGCTCGACGCCGGGCAGGGGATCGCCGCCGTCTACACCCAACCGGACCGCCGCGCCGGCCGTGGCCGGCAGCTGGCCTCCAGCCCGGTCAAGGCGCTCGCCCTGGAGCACGGCCTGGAGGTTCGCCAGCCGGCGTCGCTGCGGGATCCGGCCGCCCAGGACGAACTCGCGGCACTGGCCGCAGATGTGCTGGTGGTGGTCGCCTACGGCCTGATCCTGCCCCAGGCCGTGCTCGACCTGCCCCGACTGGGCTGCATCAATGTCCATGCTTCCCTGCTGCCGCGCTGGCGCGGCGCCGCGCCCATCCAGCGCGCCATCGCCGCCGGCGACCGGGAAACCGGCGTCGCCATCATGCAGATGGAGGCCGGCCTCGACACCGGCCCGGTGTTGGCCACCGCTCGCTGCCAGATCGCCGCGGACGACACCGGCGGCAGCCTGCAGGACAAGCTGGCCGCCCTGGGCCCTCCGCTGCTGCTCGAAGTGCTGGCGAAGCTGGCCCGCGGGCCCGTTCCGGCGCAGCCCCAGGACGATCGCCTCGCCACCTACGCCGCCAAGATCGACAAGGCTGAAGCCGCCACTGACTGGCGGGAGGACGCGGTAGTCATCGACCGCCAGGTGCGTGCCTTCAATCCGGTGCCGGTCGCTCACGCCAGCCTGGCGGGGATAGCCTTGCGCATCTGGGCAGGCGAACCCTGCGCCGGCACGGCCCCGGCCGCTCCCGGAACGCTGCTGTCCGCCGACCGGAGCGGCATCCTGGTGGCCTGTGGCACCGGCGCCTACCGGATCCGCGAACTCCAATTGGTGGGACGCAAGCGGCTGAGTGCCGCCGAAGTGCTCAATAGCCGCGCCGACCTGTTTGCTCCCGGAGCAGTATTTGACCACTGAAGCCACTGAGGCCACTGAGGTCCGCGCCGCCGCGGCCCGGGTGGTCGCTGCCGTCGCCGGCGGGGAATCGCTGGATGCGGCGCTGCCCCGCGAGGCGGCGCGGGTGGTCGCCCGAGACCGCGCCCTGCTGGCGGAGCTCTGCTATGGCACCCTGCGCTGGTACCCGAGGCTGACCGCAATCCTTGACCGGCTCCTTGCCCGACCGCTGAAATCCCGGGATGGGGACCTCCGCGCGCTGCTCGCCACGGCCCTCTACCAGTTGGAGCACACGCGCATCCCCCCGCATGCGGTGGTCCACGAGACCGTCGCCGCCTGCCGCGCGCTGGCCAAGCCCTGGGCGACCGGGCTGGTCAATGCCTTGCTGCGCAACGCCCAGCGCCGCCGCCCGCAGCTCGACGCCGCGCTCGCCGAAGATCTTGCCTACCGCAGCGCGCATCCGCCCTGGCTGGCTCGGTTGCTGGCGGCGGACTGGCCCCGGGAAGCCGAGGCGGTGATGGTGGCCAACAACGCCCGTGCGCCCATGACCCTGAGGATCAATCAACGGCGCACCGACCGCGCCGCTTACCTCGAACTGCTGGCCGCTGCCGGCATCGAGGCGCGACCGGCGACCCACAGTGCCGCCGGCATCCTGCTCGGCTCACCCCGCGCGGTAGCCGAACTGCCGGGCTTTGCCGCGGGGCTGGTGAGCGTGCAGGACGAGGCAGCGCAACTGTGTGCCCCGCTGCTGGCGCCGGGTCAACGGCTGCTGGACGCCTGCTGCGCCCCGGGCGGCAAGACCGGCCACCTGCTGGAACTGGCGCCGGACGGCGCCGAACTGGTGGCTATCGACAACAGCCGGCAACGCCTGGCGCTGGTCGCCGACAATCTGGATCGCCTGGGCCTGCAGGCGCGATTGCTCGACGCCGACGCCGCGGCCCCGGAGACCTGGTGGGACGGCACCCCCTTCGACCGCATCCTGCTGGACGCCCCCTGTTCCGCCACCGGGGTACTGCGCCGGCATCCCGATATCAAACTGCTGCGCCGGGCGGGCGACATTGCTAAGCTGGCCGCTGCCCAGCGGCGCCTGCTGTTGGCACTCTGGGAGCTGCTGGCACCGGGCGGACTGCTGCTCTACGCGACCTGTTCGGTGCTGTGCGCCGAAAACGATGCCGTGGTGGCGACGCTAACCGCCGCACGGGCGGACGCGCGGCCATTGCCGCTGCCCGGCATCCCGGGCGCCGCCACCGCGGCGGGCCGGCAATGGCTGCCGGGAACGGATGACAACGACGGGTTCTACTATGCGCTGCTGGAAAAACGCTGACCGCCGCACCACTACCGGGAGCCGACCGACCCGACCATGAAAATCGTGATCATCGGCGCCGGTGCCGTGGGCGGGACCCTGGCCGAGCATCTGGCGCGCGAAGCCAATGACATCACCCTGATCGACCTGGACGAGCAGTTGCTGGGCGAACTCCAGGATCGCCTCGATATCCGCACCCTGCCCGGTTCCGGAGCGCATCCGGACGTGCTCTACGCGGCCGGTATCGAGGATGCCGACATGCTGGTCGCGGTCACCAGTAGTGATGAAGTCAACATGATCGCCTGCCAGGTCGCGGCGACCCTGTTCAAGACCCCCACCAAGATCGCCCGCATCCGCAGCGCCAGCTATATCCAGTCCCGTTACCGGGAGACATTGTTCGGCCAGAACGGGATCCCGGTCGATGTGTTGATCACCCCGGAACAGGCGGTCACCGACTATATTCACCGGCTGATCGAGCGCCCGGGCGCGCTGCAGGTGCTGGATTTCGCCGGCCGCCGCATCCAGCTGGTGGGGATGCGCGCCGAGGTCGGCGGCCGCCTGGTGGGCGAGGAACTGCGCGAGATCCAGCGCCATATCCCCAATATCGAAACCCGCGCCGCCGCCATCTACCGGCGCGACCGCTCGCTGATCCCGGAGGGCGACACCGTCATCGAAGAGGGCGACGAGGTGTTCTTCATCGCCGCGGCGCGCGACATTCGTCGGGTGATGGCGGAGCTGGCGCCGGAGGCCAAGCCCTACCAGCGCATCATCATCGCCGGGGGCGGCAACATCGGCCACCGCCTGGCCAGCGCCCTGGAACAACGCCTCAACGTCAAGGTGATCGAACAGTCTCCGCCGCGCGGCGCCAGGCTCGCCGAACTCCTCAATCGCGCCGTGGTGCTGATCGGACGCGCCGACGACCGCGAGCTGCTGCTCGACGAGAATATCGACAAGACCGACCTGTTCCTTGCGGTAACCAACGACGACAAGGCCAACATCATGTCCTCGATCCTCGCCAAGCGCCTCGGCGCCGGCAAGGTGATGACCTTGATCAGCAACCCGGTGTACGCCGATCTGGTGCAGGGCAGCGAGATCGATGTCGCCATCTCGCCCCAACAGGCGACCACCAGCGCGCTGCTCAGCCACGTGCGCCGCGGCGACACCGTGAATGCTCACTCACTGCGCCGCGGCGCCGCCGAGGCGCTGGAGATCATCGCCCACGGCGATGCCAGGAACTCCCGGGTGGTGGGGCGCGCCATCGATCAGATCAAGCTGCCGCGGGGCGCCACCATCCCCGCCCTGGTCCGCGACGGCGAGGTGATCATCGCTCACCACGACACCGTGATCGAAAGCAACGACCACGTCATCGTGTTCATCCTCGACAAGCGTTACACCCGCGACGTGGAAAAGCTGTTCCAGGTCGGCCTGACCTTCTTCTAGCGGCGGCATCATGCATTTTTCGGCCGTGGCCAGGGTATTGGGTTTGATGCTGATGCTGTTCAGCATCACCCTGCTGGTCCCGATCCCGGTGGCCAGCTACTACGGCGAGGATACCCAGGGGGCGTTCTTTCTCGCCTTTGCGATCACCTTTTCCCTGGGCATGCTGATCTGGCTGCCCTACAGCCGCACTGCGGCCGACATGCGCACCCGCGACGGCTTCGTGGTCACGGTGTTGTTCTGGCTGGTGCTCGGGCTGATGGGCGCCATTCCGCTGATGCTCGCCGAGCCGTTGCAGCTCGGCATCGCCGACGCCGCCTTCGAGGCCATCTCCGGGCTGACCACCACTGGTGGCACCGTGATTACCGGGCTCGACGCCCTGCCCAGGTCGATTCTCTACTACCGCCAGCAGCTGCACTGGCTGGGCGGCATCGGTATCGTGGTCATCGCCGTGGCCATCATGCCCATGCTGGGTATCGGCGGCATGCAGCTTTACCGCGCCGAGGCCCCCGGGCCGGTGAAGGACGCCAAGCTAACGCCGCGAATCACCGAAACCGCCAAGGCGCTGTTTTTCATCTATCTCGTCCTCACCCTGGTCTGCATTCTCGCCTACTGGATCGCCGGCATGAGTCCGTTCGACGCCATCGGGCACGCCTTTTCCACGGTATCCACCGGCGGGTTTTCCACCCATGACGCCAGTATCGGCTGGTTCGACAGCCCCGCGATCATCATCATCACCATCGTCTTCATGATCCTGGCCGGACTCAACTTCGGGCTCCACTTCCTGGTCTGGAACCGGCGCACGCCCGGGCAATACCTGCGCGATCCCGAGGCGCGCCTCTTCCTGGTGCTGCTGATCACGGGTTGCATGGTGGTCGGTCTGTACCTTTATGCCACGGCGACCTACGACAGCCCGGGGAGCCTGCTGCACGGCAGCTTCCAGTTTGTGTCGATCATGACCTCGACCGGCTACGGCACCGCGAACTTCTCCCAGTGGCCCAGCTTTCTGCCGGTGTTTCTGGTGGTTTCCTCCTTTTTCGGCGGCTGCGGCGGCTCCACCTCCGGCGGCGTCAAGATCGGCCGCATGCTGATCCTGGCCAAGCAGTGCCTCAACGAGTTCTACCGACTGATCCATCCCAATGCAATCCGCCCCCTGAAACTGGGCGACCGCGCCGTCGGGGTGCGTGTCGCCGATGCCATCTGGGCGTTCTTCGGCGTCTATCTGGCGGTGTTCTACGGCATCACCCTGCTGCTGCTGGCCTCCGGGCTGGATTTCGAGACGGCCTGGTCGGCGACCGCCGCCTGCCTCAACAACATGGGTCCGGGGCTGGGCGAGGTGGCGGCCAGCTTCGGCGGCATCAGCGATTTCGCGAAGTGGGTGCTGTGTGCCGCCATGCTGCTCGGCCGGCTGGAGATCTTCACCATGCTGGTGCTGTTGAGCCCGGCATTCTGGCGGCGCTGAGGCGGATCGGCGTACCAATCGCCGGACGATGAGCGTGCGCCGCGCCTGCGCCCAGCAGCCGACGGGGACGACATCGGGTTGGCGGCGCAGGGCAGGGTAGCCGGCATAATCGGCGGTGTGCAGGTAACCAGCCCTGAAGCAGCTGCGGTCACCTCGCTGCCGCGACTGCGGTGGTAGTCGTAGCGGATCGATTCATCCATCGAGCGGGCGGGCCACCGGCCCGCACTCACAGGTGGTAAACGCCCTGTGGCCCACTAGTAGCCTCTCAATCAGATAGTTGCGGATAGAGGCGTTTCAACTTGATTCGTGCGTCGTTGGTGGTGAATCGCCAGTCGACGGTTCGATGCGCCCGGTTGCGCGCTTGAGTCCAGGCTTGGATTTCGGCCTGCACTGTGGGTAGATCCGGTA